>Ga0155531_116_pt2 | contig 5456 bp, 5 predicted proteins | sample RifCSPhighO2_12_FD_107188 | JGI IMG/M metagenome (GOLD analysis project Ga0155531, IMG submission 107188) | Candidatus Kerfeldbacteria bacterium RIFCSPHIGHO2_12_FULL_42_13 | reverse complement strand
CAGTACGAACACACATCGGCCGTGCCGGTACGCGTGCACCCTTGTGCGAAAAGCGCAAGCGCATTGCGGACTTCTGCCGGATTGATATGTTTGTGACTGAAGATCGTACGGTAATTACTCCACACCTTCTGCCAATACTCTGTGCTGAAGAGGTCGAGTTTTGGCACTACAAACACGTCATGCGGATCGAAGACTCCCTGCAGACGAAGTTGCTGTTGCATTGCACGTTGCGCCTGAATCACCGAACGTTCGTTCGACAAATTCACTCCAGTCGGAACAACCGCAACACCCGGTATCTCAAGGTTGCAAAGCTTCACCGAACCGACGTGTCGCAAAAACTGACGAATAGCTCCAAGGCTATTGGTCGTGAACACAGCATCAATCGGATGATCAGGAAGCTGGAGTAGTTGATCCGCTCTAAAGATTGCTGAATCGTTCCCAGCTATACAGTAGCTTGCGCCGAAACGCTTCGCCTGCCGCGCTAACTCAATGCCGCGATCCATGCCGGTCACTACCAAGCTCAAACCGACAACATCTCCCGACTGAACGAACCGCTCCAAATCAACATAGCCTTGAATGAGCTCGTCATAGAGCACAACTTCCCAACCTTCTTCGTCAGCGACCGTACCAACAAAAAGCAATCCGAGATGCGGCCAAAGTCGATGTTGCATATTCTCTGCCGCTCCGAGCTCATTGATCGATTGCTCAACATTGATGAGCTTGAGTCTCCGATTCGGCACTGCTACTGCGCAGGTCATCGCAACCTGAATGTCCTCCATCGGATTCTCGGAAATCCAGCTACGAGGGTTGAATGTGATTTTGACCTCTTTCTTCTCTGGCACACGCTCAGGCAGCGTATGCTTCTGCACACGATCGTAGAGATCAAGTACCCGAAATAGTGTTTCGATCTCAGGATTGTGATTCATCCAAACATGCGCTTCAGAATCGTAACGAATGTACTCCGAATTACCCCAGAGCAACCACAACGGTTGACCCGTGTACATCACGTCGATCTGAAAGAAAGACGCAAACACAAGTACTATTCCAACAAATGCCTTCATGAAACTGCCTCCTGTTTTCATAGAAAGCCTGCGAGCTCTCTACGTGTTTGTAACAAATGCCCAAAACCTCGCTTTGTAAGAATCTCAAAAAATCAAAGAACACAGCCCTTTATAACATCCTGCGTGAAAGCCGTCAAGAATTAAGCCTGGATTTTCGTTTCAACTGGCTTTGCAGAAGATGCAAAATGTCGGACAATAAGCAATATAATTCCTACTAAAAAGAGAGGTGTGCCCACAAAAAGCGCTGGTCGAATAATGGACCAAAAAACTGTATGAATGACCTCAGGGAGAATATCAGCAAACTGTTCGAGTTCAGGAGTTCCAGAAGTAGCAATTGTCATCGCATCTGGAAAAAAGTATAAGAACCCCGCCTGTGCGAGAATGAACAATCCACATAAAAATAAAGCCCAACCTGCGTAGCGAAGTAATGAAGTAAGGGAAGAAAAATTCAAAATAAGAATCATCAGAAAACAAAATCCTGTAAAAATTTGCAAGAAGAGCAAAACTAGCGCAGCAGTATCGAACGCTTGACGCATTTGTGTAATCAACACATTGAATTGTTCAAATTGCTCTGGATCAGCTTGCGCCGCATCAGAAAGCAGCAGTCCGACATCGACTTTATCATAAATCGAAATCAGTGCCATCTGAGCAAGTTGATCTTTAGAAATGCCCTGCTGTTCGAGATTATCCAAAGTAAAACCCTCTGGCCGGCACGCCATAGAAAAAACATTCGGGAGATCACCTTCATTCTGCAACCCCATCTGTGCAAGTTCTTCTGGAGTACACACTGGCAAGTTATTGATATGACTTTCAAGTGAACTGATCACAACGGGTTTCAATCGCTCTTTAATACTCGAAAAAGATAATACCAATGGAATGGATTCAAGAGGCTGACCGCTATCCCACCACGCAAATGTCGTATCAACGATATTATCCAAAAATACATATACGTCGTGCGGGGGTAAAATCTGACTGAGTTTTTCTTCAAACTGCTGCCGTCCGCCAAAAGGAAGAAAAGGATCTTGTATAGGAAACGAAGTATTTTTAGAAATTCCTTCTAGAGTATCATCAGGGATCTGTGAAGGGGTAGCCGCAAAAAAATCAGCAGCGAGCTGTGGGAAGCGTTCCCCAATTTGTGCCTTTCGCAGTTGGGATTTGATTCCGGTAGCATTCAATAATGTGCGCTGAACGAGAGTCGCATACAGTACAGAGGGACCGAGAAAAAGAAACAACAAAAGAAACAAAACCGAAAAAAACTTTTTAGCGCCGCCCTGGGAGGGGGCTTTTTGAATATTTTCAGAATCGTTTGGCATAATGAGGATGAATAATCTTCTTCCTCACATTATACACTAAACGACTTCCCTCTGATAACAAACCTCACAATAAACCCGCTCAGGACGCTCAGGTGCATACGGAGTTTCAAAAGCATTCTGACAAGTGTTCGATGGATGCCATTCATGAGCGCGAACCTGACATTGACATGTTCGATGCCACAATCTATGAGGATTTTGCAAGACAAGACGAGCGTAATAGCGACACTGAGGACACAATGCAGGTACGGGTAAATTCTTGCTTCGATAAAAATCCAACTCAAACTGAATGATTTTGTAATTCTTCGCACATTTCTCACAAGCGAGCACTTCATTCACAATAGAATCGGCGGTATTCACAATAGTCTCTGGAACATCTAAAAGCTTGAGGGTCTCTTTTCCATACGTTCCCGGAAGTGTATCCTGCCATTTAAAACCAAGACGAACGGCTTCTTCTTTTGTAAGAGGATGATATTCATGCGATAATGTTTCATTATACGCGAAAGGAGAAACAGAGGGTGGCAGCAACTTTCCCCATTCACCCGTCTTTTTCATATGTGCGATAATTTTCCTTTTCAGTTCCTTGTATTCCGCTTCGCTATATTGTGTGTTCAAAATGCAAAATTTTTTATTACGAAGTCCGGTGCAACCAAAAATCTCGAATGAACTATGGCAATTGTAACTGTAATAAGCATACTGGGAACCATAAACCACGACACAGCCGATCAATTCCATACTGCCCACACCGCTATCAATAGAGAAATAACAACGCTCTAAACCAGCGCCCACGCCATACGAATCATAAGCATCAACACATTTTAATCCACCGTGAATACAATAAGCTGAATCCTGTATATCTTCTTGCAACGCAAAAGAATACCGTACATTATGGGCGCCGGCCAGATTATCTCCGGTACTATTCTCACAATTTATTAAAGTTGCAAAACGATGTATAGCTTGTTTTTTAAAATCTTCGAACTGTTTTTGGAACGCCGCAATACCCTCACGCGTATTCAACCTCAAAGCTTGTAAACGCTTTTCATATTCTTCCTTGGAATAAGGTTGATTGAAAATAAAATACTGTTTACCTCGCAAGTTCGTACAGCCAATACAATTTATACAATCCTTACAATCAAATAAAAACCATGAATCATTGCAACGTTCTGACAGCAGAGCATAATTAGTATTGTAACAATTCTTGCACTGAACCAACTCATAAGAACGAGTACAATGAGCTGTCTCGAATAGGTCAGCCGAATCCACATCAAACATCGAGACACTATACAATAAATTTTGGCAAGCATAGGAGGCAAAACACAAATAGCAATCTTTTAATTGAGTAACATGATTACAATAGAGGCTATTCTCACTACTCGCATTAAACACAGCTACCATCGGCACACGATGCAGCAGCGCATCGTATTGTTCCGCAAAAGTCTTGGAAAAATCAAACTGCATTCCGTATGCGCACGGATCCCATTTGTCACTCCACCAATAATCACGATCATATACTACATAATCCGCTTCGGGTGAAAAAATAGAGATGATCGTCTTTCCAGTGACATCGCATTTGCGTGTATACAGCGTCCGCTGATTACGCCAAATCAACAGATGCTGCCTTCTGCAAAAAATACAAAGATCAGGTGCAGGGACATCCATTTTTTTATAAAACGCCCGATCTTGCGAAGTAATGTCAAATTCCTCTTGACACTGTTTACATTTTTGCATAAGACATAAAATAAAAATACTAAAAAATTTCGCAGCTAGTCAATCAGAAAATCCAAGTTTTGATTTCATCTCAAATTGAATAATTTGAAAGCCATGTTGTTCAATTGCCTTCTGTGGCCAAAAAGTGAGGCCTTTGGTTTTGAGAATATACGTGGCGACAACCTCAACTTTTCTTCCGGTGTATTCTTTTTTGTCTTTGTTCCATTCTTCCAAAACCAAAATGTCGCCTTCGTGTATTTCAAAATCAGCAAGGCGCAATTCCAGCTTTTTTTTGCCGGCAATGATTTGCTCAAAATATTCTGGCCAAACTTTTTTGTGGATGCTTGTCATATTATTATTCAAATTCGAGATAGAGCGGGCTATGATCAGAAACTTCATCGGATAGAACCTGAAAATCATGTACCGCAATTCCTTCGTTCAGCAAAGCATAATCCGCAAACTTCTCTCTTTTATGATAGAAGCTCGTACGCGTTGCAGTAATCCCGTATTCTTTGATGAGATTACGAAGTCCAAAATCCTCCAGCTTCTTGATGCTTTGTGTATCAGGTAAAAGATTAAAGTCACCGCACATAACGTATGGATTGGATAAGGTTTTCATGAACTGAATAATCCGGTCCGACTGGAGCAATCTATCTTCGCTATCACCTTTTCCTCCGCCGTTCCAAAGGCCATGAAAATTTAAAATCGATCTATTGCCTTTTTGAGTTGTGATGGTTACAAATTGCACATTCCGCGCATGAAAGCCGACATCTCCTGCGGGGATATAACCCTTTTCTTTATAAACGAAAACGTCTCCTTCCGAAATGACATCGAAATCTTTTTTGACTAGCATCATCAAGCCGTAGTGATCCAAATGATGCGGTCTGAAATATGCTGTATGACTCTCAAGCAAAGCGGAAATCTCCTGCATTCCATAGACCATGATATCGGAGTGATCGATACCCAGTCCACCAGCAGGATAGCCCTCTAAATGTTCGTAGGGGGCTGACCATATTTCTTGCAAACAAAAAACATCCACGTCTTTATGCTTCGCAAAAAACGCAAGAATTTTTTCTTTCCCAGCACGACCGCCCCATGTATTTAATGATATGAGTTGCATTGCAATAAATAGATATTCCCAATCCGACTTCCATGCTTTTGTCTTTTGGCAATCTTCCGCAAACGCTTCTTCCTATATCTTGCTCTTGAGTAAAACATCAAGTGCGAGTAACGATACACTATTTTTCCGCTATTTGTGTATTTATACAACCACGCTCGAACCTATTTTAGCAAGAATTTTTGAAATGGACGAACGCTCCACGCTACGCGCGGGCGGCGGTACACAATGCGGACGAGGCAAAGCAAAACTATTTTGCGG
>Ga0155531_120_pt3 | contig 6672 bp, 6 predicted proteins | sample RifCSPhighO2_12_FD_107188 | JGI IMG/M metagenome (GOLD analysis project Ga0155531, IMG submission 107188) | Candidatus Kerfeldbacteria bacterium RIFCSPHIGHO2_12_FULL_42_13 | reverse complement strand
AACGCTTACACCTGGGATTGGGGTGCAAGACTCCGATGGAAATGTTGCAAAGGTGTTGACTGTTGTTCGTTATATCCACATATCTAAGCTAAAATCAGCAAAATACCACAATTATTTCTTTAGGAAAAGAGAGGAAGAAAACGGGACTACGTACAACAGCGCACATCAGGCGGAGCTTTCGCTTCCGTGCTCCTTTTCGGTGAAGTAAGGAGGTGATAAAGTAAAAAAAGGTTGTATACGCTCTTGAGTAGTGGTGAAGGGGGAAAAGTCGCGCAGAAGCGAGCTCCACCCAAATCGCTTGTCTCGCGCCGCGCTCAGCTCCGCTGATATTTTAGCGCGGCACGGCCAAGCGACTTCAGATGATGCGTAAACGTTAGCTGAAATAAATAAATTCTTTTCTGCTATCGCAGAAAAATTATTCGGGCAAATTTAATTTTTTTAATTGTGATATTTATGAGCGAATTTGGACCAAATCCCTATCACGAACAAGCCGCGGCCTTTAGACGACCACAAGAATCAGTGGAAAACAAAAAAACAAAGGAAAAAATTGAGTTGTCGCCGATAGACGGCTTGGTATTCGAAGACAGGGGCTTCTTAACTCCAGATACTGGTTTTACCCATACGGGCGATGTACCGCAAATTCCACGAACTTACTTGCGGCCAATGTTTATAGGAGAGCATGGTAAAAATATATCAGGAGACGTGGATATGTCCGCCATAGCAGTAAAGTCAACCGTTGCCATGGGTAAAGCCGCTTGCGTTGAACAGCCAATACGAATAGGAAGTATTGACTACAATTTTGTGCTATGGAAAGGCGTGGGAGAAAATCGCGTTAATGAACAGGGGCAGAAAAAAATTGAAGCCAAAGGTGGTACAATATTATTTCCTTTGGGCAAGGAAAGTGCCATGCCCCTGTTTGTGGCAGAGGTTGATGAAAAATTATTGGTTAGATTTATGGGCGCCGCTTATTATGAAGATTTAATATTGGAAGAGAGACAATCAAAATTAATGGAAGAATATGGCTTGAGAATGCCAAAAATTCTAACCACCATAAAATTTTCTCGCCAATTTTGTATTGATAATAATTTACCAATACCAGCTAATGATGACCCAGAAGATATAACTGGACAAAACCCCGTTGAACATATCGAAGCGAACAAGGAAAGAATTGGCGACCCTGAACTCTACAAAAAGATGAGTGATTCATACGAAGCTCGAGACTATAAGTCGGCAATATTGGGACAAAACGTAAGAGCGTTTAGAAATGTCTGGCGAGTTAGCGAGTTGGAGGAGGCCATGAAAGAAAAAGATCAAGAAAAAAAGAAGAGGGCGGTTTCCTCAATTTTAGATACATCTAGACTCATTCTGGCCAAGGAGTTTGGAGAAGACATGAGTGATGAAAATTTTCTAAAAACATTCAGCAAATTATTGGGACGGCAAGTAGCTATTTTGTTGGAGAATAGAATTAATCAGGGAGCTATGAACAACCATAAGCAAGATATTACCTTGGCTGCTGAAGTGTGTGATTTTGATGGCTCATACCAAATGAACGAGGATTATTTAAACGACGAAAAAAATCAACCAGTATGGGTTGGTGGTGATGAAACAAGAAAAAAAGAATGGGTTAAAGAAAAAGAGCGTGCGCTGTATAGACAAATTTTGTTAGTTGGAGCTCATATTAAACCTGTCGTAGAAGCAACGGGTCAGGTTGGAAATGAAGCATCCGAAGAAATCGTCGCGAATGACTTTGTGGACAGCATGGTTACTAATTTATCACCAAAAGCAAAAAAGGAGTTGGCAGATTTTTGGGATACTGCAAAAAATTTTCAAGATATTAAAGATATTGCGGGTAATGATCTACAAACACAAGAAAACCTTGCGGGTTATCAAGATTTTTTTGATTTAATCGTAAAAAAAATGAAAGAAGAAATAGAAAGAGTTCAGCGGACAGCAGAGGATGCTAAAAAAATAGAACAAATCAGAGAAGAATTAAAAAAATAAAATTTGCCCGAATAATTACTCGCTTCGCTCGTTGAATTTATTTACATCAGCTAACACGCAATATCCGCAAGGGCTAAAGCCACATCCGCTAAGGCGGACGTCGGATATTGCGATACGTTAGCTGACATAGAAACCACATTTTGTTTCTGAATTTACATATTCAAATCCCTTGGCCACCCCTAAGTAAACAAAAACAACTCTATTTTGTAGAGTTGTTTTGATTCTTCTGGGCACAATCGAATTGCGCACACAAGAATGGAAGGGGTGGTTGTGTAGATTGATCTGAGAAAATCAACCACCCCAAAGTGCGATGAGAAAAATTAGAGCGAGGGACCGGTCTGGAGGCGCCGGCGGCAAGAGCACATACGGTCAGGTTCGCACAGGTCATGCTGTGAAAGCAGCTCAAAGGCTGCTATCTCAGCGCGCCGAATCCGATCGAGTATGTCCAGGAGAAGTTTCCTGATGGATTCAGGAGTATCTTCCGGCAGTTCAGTTTGCGTTACTGTTAGGAAGCATGTTTCCATCAGGTTGTGGACCCTGTGAGCCTCCTTCTTCGGATCGGCTTGGGCCTGCCGGAGCTGCTCCTCAGCCATCTCAGCGATGGACAAGGCTTTGGCCGCTTCGTTCGCCACCGGAAGTTTGTAGTACGGAGATCGTCCGTATAGCTCCGGTAGTTGATAGCGACCGCCCTGCCGGTGCGTCTGTAGGGAGCAGTACGACACCGTGATGGCGAGCTCGATAACTTGCCGGCAGGCCCAGGGATTCTGCAGCCCAGAGAGTTTTTGAAGTCGGCGACTAGCCTCCCCTTTCAAAGCCCAGGGCGCGCTTCGATAGCAGCCCCAAGCTGTGTTGTGGATGCGCCAGACGCCTCGGGTGAGGCTAGCACCAATGCCACCGAAGCCAGCCCGGATATGAATACCGGGTTTGTCCTCGGCCGGCCGCAGATAAAACATTTTTGCGAGCCCTGCCGCCAGCGCCTCTGCCGCCAGCGCCTGAATCCCGTACACCGGCGCCTTAAAAATATTGCCCTTTTGCAAGGGTTTTTGTTCCGAAGGGTCGATCGGCATTCCCTTCACTATTTTCTCAAGCGCCTCATGAATAACGTACTCATGGGCACCTTCGGAAATGAAGGACTGATGATGATCGACCTCAAACAAATCGGCGTCGGTGGTGGGAGTGGCGGCGGTATGTTGGTCAGACAAAAAGGTAATCATGGTTTCCTCCTTTCTTTTGGCCCACACAAGAACCATGAAAATGTGCGGGGAGGTGATGAAATTTAAAAAGTTCGATTGTGCCCATATAATACCAAAAAGTATCTCTTCTGTCAATAGCACCGGGTAATGTCCACACACATTTGGCGGTTTTTGTCCCAAACCATTAGGCTGGGGACATGTGTATAAATATGCCAAAAACAATCAAAGAAGAAAGATTAAGATGGATTTTACCCATCGCAAATAAAGAAATAAGAATGACGGCCGCTGTTAAAGTCTGCCCACATAGCCAAAGAAGCTTGGAAAGATGGCTGACTGAATACAGAGAACATGGAGAGGCCGGATTGAAACCCAAATCCACCAGGCCCAAGACCAATTCTAAGGAAACGCCCATCAGAATCAAGGAAAGGATAATTGAATTGAGAAAAAAGACAAAGAAGTGCGCTTTGAAATTGAAATGGCAATTGGAAAAAGAAGGGATTATTGTTCACAAAAACACCATTCAAAAGATAATCAAAAGAGACGGGCTTATTAGAAAATACAGAGTGAGAAAGTTGAAATATAAATATATCAAAGTTCCTTTGAATAAGGGAGAGTTGGTTGAGATAGATGTTAAATTTGTGCCGGAAACCATTAGAAATCAACAATATTACCAGTTTACAGCCATAGATTGCGCCAGCAGATGGAGGTATTTAAAAATCTACGATGACTATTCAAATTTCAGCTCGATACAATTTCTTGAAGAATTAATGAGAATTGCGCCGTTTAGAATCCGGGCAATCAAAACAGACAATGGTAGCAACTTCACCAACAGATACACTGGCTATCAAAAAAGCTCCGACCCCCTAAACCCGAGATTGCATGATATTGATTTGCTCTGTCAGCGATACAACATTATTCACTACTTGATTGATCCTGGCAAGCCGTCTCAAAACGGAAAGGTTGAACGAAGCCATCGCGAAGATCAGGAGAAATTTTATGAGAGAAACAAATTTAGAAATTTGAAAGAATTGAAAGAGAAAATTAAAAACTGGAACGAAGAATACAACAATTTAGAACATTGCGGCTTAAATGGAAAAACGCCGAATGAAATGTTGCAAAGGTGTTGACTGTTGTTCGTAGCACAATCGTAAGAATATGGCTAATATTAGAGAATACTAAAAAACTCTTCCCTAATCTTAGCCAAAGGGTGGCTAGAGGATTTGAATAAAAAACAAAATGCGATTTCTCTACGTCAGCTAACAGCGCACATTAGGCGGAGCTTTCGCTTCCGCGCTCCTTTTCGAATTAAAAAGGAGGTGTGAAAGTAAAAAAGAAGGAATTTTGGATCCCCTCTTGTGTATCATTAAAGGTGGAAAAAGTTGCGTCGCAGCAAGCTTCGCCAAAATTTTGCTTTATTTTTCGACCTAGAATATACTGAAATATATGAAAAAACTCATAGAAAAACTCAGACGTAAGCTCAAGAAACTTGATCCGGAGAAGCCAGCGCAGCGGAAACAGATCATAGAACAGGCGGTAAAACGCACCATTGAGGAATATGGTGAGGCACTCAAAAAACTCGGCACAGAATAACATGCCTCATTTCCTCACACTCGAAGACGTTCGAGATGTTTGTCATGTCTACGCCCAGGCTCAGCTCACGCACGATGAGCCGATTCCTTCTTTTGATACAAGATACTCAGAAAAGTTGGAGGCTGCGCTGGCTTCTCCTCAAACATACATTGATCATAAATTCATTCACTTCTCAATGCCACGTCAGGCAGCAGTTTTGTTTTATGAAATGATCAAACAGCATCCGTTGCTGAATGGAAATAAACGCATCGCCTGTGTTTCACTTATGGTCTTTCTCTCACTGAATGACAGATGGTTGAAAACAAACTGGAAGGAACTTTATGATATCGCTGTGACGGTCGCGGCATCGAGGAGTGATAACCGCGAAGGCATGCTTCAACTTCTTACGGACTTTATCAAAAATAATACGGTCGAAAAATAAAGCAAAACTTCTGATGTGCGCAAACGTTGTAGGAAATAAATCTTAATAATATGCCCAACGTTAGACCATATGATCCATGCGGTCATACAAAATTAGCGGTTTCTGACTATAAAAAAAGTTATACTTTCTACGCGGATATTTTTAAGGAGCTTGGTTACAAACAAGTTTCAAACAAAGATGATCGGGCTGGCTGGGCTAGTCCGGAAGGATATGCAGTTTTAATTGCTCAGGCTAAAATAACTAACTATCAATATAAGTTTGATACCCCAGGATTTCATCATCTTTGTTTAAAATCTCCGTCAATGGAAATGGTAGATCAAATTTATCAATCCCTACTTTAAAAAGGTACTTTTATCTTTGACGCTCCTCAAAAATATCCTGAGTACACAGACAAATACTACGCTGTCTATTTTGCGGATCCAGATGGGATAAAGTTAGAGGTAGCATATTATTAAGATTTACATCGTACAACACCGAATATGAGGTTCAAAAAATTTGAGTTTTAGATTTAATAAGGAGTGCAAATTTCTTTCACTCAAATTTTTACCCTTCTCTTCAATTAGAATCAAAAGGAGGCTGGCAAAAACTTCTCATAATCCTGACGTTAGGTGAAATTGAATGTAGTTGTAATTTTAGTGAAAGGTATTTGGAATAATTTTATTACCACGTCTTCCATAAACCAAAGATTGATGTAAAAAAGAAGGGGTAGGGGCGCGGCAATTGCTGTACCCTTAACGTGAATCTGTCCCGTAATTTCGGGACGCATTATCACCCCCTACTCGATGCCCTCAACCTCGCAGACCTTGATGAGTGCATCACGAAGGAGAGACAGGTTGGCGCGGCCTTGGACCGGAATGGCGCCACACGAAAAGACATTAGACTTGTAGCGGAATAAGAGTGGTATACTTAATGGGGCTAAAAAATTAACATCAAAAAAATATGAACATAGCTAAAATTCCTGCTCGCCCCAGAGACATACAAGCGATGACGGGCTCTTGACTTTTTTGGGTTAAATTTTTATTATAAAAGCGCTTTTCGGTGAGCATGAGGGGACAGTAAGCCAGATGATCGCTCTGAATCGACACATGTGTGGATTCAGAGAGGAAAGTCCGAACACCCGAAATTGAAGAAGCGTTCCCCGAAGATCATGGGAGCATGCAACTTTTTCAATAGACCAAGATAGTTGCTAACAGCAACCGGCTATACGTTTTCTGAATAGGGAAGCAAAGGCTAGGGAAAGTACCACAGAGACAATACCGCTTTGGCGTATCGCAAGGTTCGTCAGAGTAAGGGTGAAACGTGAGGGAGTAAGACCCCTCTCTCTGCCCAGCGATGGAGCAGAGTGGTAAACCCTATCTGGTGCAAGGGCAAAATATGGTAGCCCGCATGACTGAAGCAGTAATGCCTCAGCAAGAGAGATGATCATCCTGCAATGTTCATACATCGCATGACAGAATTCGGCTTATA
>Ga0155531_109_pt1 | contig 8954 bp, 7 predicted proteins | sample RifCSPhighO2_12_FD_107188 | JGI IMG/M metagenome (GOLD analysis project Ga0155531, IMG submission 107188) | Candidatus Kerfeldbacteria bacterium RIFCSPHIGHO2_12_FULL_42_13 | reverse complement strand
ATTTCGAGTATATAAAATTACATAAGATTAATCAAGAGCAAGCTTCAGTGAATAAGTCAGAAATAATGACTACCTAAAAGCCGAGTAAACAAAGACCTTTTGGGACTGAAAAACGCTTTGATGTTCTGAAGATTTTTTGAGAATTCGTTTCTTAATACTCAGTTCCGCTAATAATTGGCTATTCTTTAGTGACCCTTGCGCCAGTAACGTGATAATAAAGTCCTCGATTCTCTGGGGTTTGAGCAGGGACATATATGCTAAGAGTAAAATGTTTTTTTACTTACGACTAGATTATTACCTATTTCTGTATATTTGTCTAGTTTAATGATAATCTGCCAGCACAAAGGAAAGAAGAACGTTTACAACAAAGGAGAAGAAAATGAAGAGAATTCTAGTCATTGAGGATGTGATGGAAAATATGAGTGCGGCCAAGTCCTTTTTCGCGACCCTAGGTGTCGAAGAAGTCCAGACAGATTTCGCGACCACCAGGAAAGAGGCAGAGGTGCTCCTGAATCAAAACCACTACGTCGGAATCATCACCGATCGGAGCTTTCCTTACGAGGAAGACGAGACAGAAGCGGACTACGCCGAAAGTCGTGGTGATGATTTGCGGTCAAAAATGTCGATAAATGGACATAGCATCATTACCCAGGCTACCGATCGGGGAATTCCATGGGTCATGGTTTCCTCTCACGGGAATGACACTTTGTTTTTTTACCCACAGGTCAAAATGAAAAGCATGATGAATGACCGAGAGGTGAAAAGAAGACTGGCGTTCTATCATCAGCATAAACATGAGGATTTCCGAAAAATAGGTCTCGACGTGATGATGCTTAACATGATCACGGAACATACCTTCTGTGACAAAGAGCTTGGTTTAACCATGCAAGAAAACCACGCTCACCTTCCAAAGACTGAAAAAAAGTGCTGGCAAACAGCATGGCAGAGGTTACAAAGACAGCTTTAGGTTGTCAATGGTTCTTTATGGTCCCATGGATTCGTCATTCATGGGTCCTTTTCTTTTTATTCGATTTTAGGTCGCTTCTTGAGTTCTACTTTTTTTCTATACTTGACCCTGCTTCAGTCCCACGAAACAAAAATTTTTATTAAACGAAGAATAGGAGCGCGCAAAAAGTCCGGAAGGGTTCAAGGGAGGGAGGAGTTTTTGTGCACCTTTTCCTCCTCTACTCTCACACAGAGCCGTCTGGATGGCTGTGGACAAAAATAACGTATTAAAAGAAGTGTTGATTTGGTACAATGAAGATAATAAAAACCGTGCCAAGATTCTCAGGAGGATTTTCCGCCAAAGAAGTTTATTTTATGCAGCAATGTCGGTTATCTTTTTCGTGTAAGGCAGCCTCAAAAGTTGTTCTTTTTGCTATTTTTGTTTAAAAATAACATCTTGGAGCATAAGTGTTGTAGTGTTGTTAAGAGTGAAATAGTTAAATCTGCCGACTTCTACCCAACGTTGAAAAATTTATTTGAGGTGTTATGGGATGTATCCAAAGTAGTGAAGCCAATGTAAGGTGTCAATTTTTTCGCCCCCTCTCATTTAGAAGAGTTTCAAATAGTGTGCAGTATAAAAAGCAAAAAGAACGAGGACACCTACAATAGGAACAATCAAAAGGAAACGCAACGCGCGTTGCAAGTGCTTCTCGCGTTCTAGACCCGGGACAAAAGATAACGCTACCGTAAGGATACTATACAGCAGAACCGAAAAAATACTTTTCGTAGTCCAATGATGTCCAGAAATTCCCTTGAGCCATTCTTTAAAGGGTTCAGAGAGTTCTCCGACAACAGTAATCACCACTACAAAGGCAATAGTTGTTATAGCAGCATAGGCAGATGAAGTGATTGCTTTCGTGGAATGCATAGAATATCAATTCATTAGGCCCCAACGAGCTGCAGCAGAAACAGTAAAACCTAGGGCACCGATAAGCAGCCCAAGAACTGCAACTGTACTAGAAAGCCAAACAGCAGATCGTCGGATTTTTAGAGCATCAATCTTTGCTTTATCAAGGAGGGTGATAAAAAATACAGTCATAGCCAAAGGAATAATAAAAAGAAAAATATGTTCTTTCGTCTCCATACTAATGTTATGCGCCCAAGATGCAGCTCCGCTTTTAATAATCGGTTTTACTAAAGTTCCGTAGTATTGTACATAATAAAAACCACCGGAAATCCAACTCATAATAAAAGCAGAAACGCCAAGTAAAGCAGTGATTATTCGGCTTCTTTGAGAGCCAGTGTTATCTTTGAACTTTCCAGCGAGCCATAAAAAAAGATCGATTCCAATAATCGCAGCACCAAGATGTAAACCAATAAGCACCGGTTTACTTTGCAGAAGGGTGAAGATATCCATAAGGGCAGTATGCAGAAAAAAAGTCAACAAAGCAAGTGAAGGAGCTATCATAAAAAGTATTCATCTGTTAGAATGCAATATCGCGATACTTTTTTTACGCATTTCATAATATGCCCAGCATAAAACAAATCTGCAAGATAACGGGGAAAACATTTAAAGTCTCGGAATTTGAACAGTCCCTACGCGCAAAATTCGACGCACCGTTGCCGGAGGTGCATCCATCTGAACGTATTCGGTATCTGATGACCTTCCGCAACCTCTACACATTATACAATGACAAGTGTGATCTCTGTGGCAAGAGCACGCTTTCGGTTTGGGGTGATCATCCATCGTTTCCGGTGTACTGCAAAGAATGTTGGTATTCCGACAAGTGGACGCCGAAAGAGATAGATCTCGATCTCGAACGCCCGTTTTTTGATCAGTTGAAGGAACTGATAGAAAAAAATCCACATCCAGCGCTTGCAGTTGCGGACCCCATGCAGAATAGCAAATACTGCAATGGAGCGAGTCAGTTGAAGAATTGTTACATGTGTTTCAATGTTACATCTTGCGAGGATTGTTATTACGTATACGAAGCTTTTGAAAATAGAAACTGCATCGATACCGTATTAACGGATAAAGGAGAGCTATTGTATGAATGCGTCGGATGTCATCAATCCTACGAAGTTTTTTGGTCGCAGTTCGCTATCAAATGCAGTGAGTCCTATTTTCTCTATGATTGCGTTGATTGCAATCATTGCGCACTTTCTACGGGATTGCGTCATAAGCAATACGTATTTTTGAATCAGCAGCTTACTCGAGAACAATATTTTGAAAAAATACGCGATCTTGAAAGTGGCAGTTGGCGTACGCTTCAGGCATACTTACAGAGATATCAAAAATTGATTGCACAGTATCCAAAAAAATATATCATTGGAAATCGAAATGAGAACATCAGCGGCAATATTATTTCCAACTCCAAAAATATAGAGAGAGGATTTCGCGTTGAAAGTTGTGAAAACTGCATGAATATCGTTGATCTCTATTCCGCAAAAGACAGTCTCGATGTCGTTGCTTTCGGTCTCAACATAGAACAAGTGTACAGTTCTCAGGCGATAGGATTAGATACTATGAATGTAAAATATTCGAGCAGCTGTTATTCGAATTGTTTTAATTTGGAGTACTGCATGTTTGTTGTTTCATCGCATGATTGTTTCGGTTGCGCTTTCGCGAGAAAAAAAGAGTGGAGTATTTTGAATAGGCAATATTCAGAAAAAGTATATACAGAGCAAGTAAAAATCTTGAAAGCAAAAATGAAAGAAAGAGGGGAATATCATCAAATGTTTCGTTCAGATATCATTCCATTCGCCTATAATGAAACTGTTGCACAACTTTATCTGCCGCTGACACAGTCTGAAGCTCGGTCGCGGGGATTCCGTTGGATCGAAAAAAAGATTCCAAAGGTGCCGTCTGAAAAAATTTTTACGCCAAAAGACAGCATCAAGGATACCGAATGGAAAGATATCGAAGGCAAGGTGATTATCTGTGAAAAATCGAAACGCCCATTCAAACTCATCGAAGAGGAATTTGAGTTTTATAAACGTTTCAATATACCTCTGCCGCGTTTGCATCCGGAAGTGCGTCTTTTTAATCGTTATCCACGCGATCTGATGCTTCAATTCCATGAGGCATCGTGTGATTCATGTAAAGCGCCGCTTCAAACGAGTATGAAAGATGCCGATAGAGTGCTTTGCGAACGTTGTTACCAAAAGCGAGTGCAATAGTTATTTCAAGCCGCATTCGTGACAGCGCTGGCAAGCAAGGAAGAAGACGAAAAATGGGCTTCTCACAGCAAAAAGTTTTTGATATACTTCAAACAATCGGAATCTTACATTGAATGTTACGTTCTGTGTTTATGCTAAAGAGAGTTTTACAAAAGGCCATGTTTGCTGCAGGATGTTTCTGGGGCGTTGAAGCAGCATTCCGAAAATCAAAAGGTGTCACATCTACGCTCGTTGGATACACGGGTGGGCTCACAGAAAATCCAATGTACGAACAAGTATGCACCGGCGCGACAAAACACGCGGAGGCTGTACAGATCACCTATGATCCAGCTGCAATAAGTTATGAAGAACTTCTCGAAATTTTTTGGTCTATACATAATCCGACAACAATGAATAGACAAGGCCCAGATATTGGTTCGCAATATCGTTCAGCTATCTTTTATAACACCGAAGCCCAAAAACAGGCCGCAGAAAAGTCCAAAAAAGAGCTCGTGCAAAAGGGCATCTACAAACAGCCGATTGTGACAGAAATTACGAAAGCAGACGAATTCTATAAAGCTGAAGAATATCATCAGCAATACTTACAAAAAAGGAACAAAGGTTCTTGTCACATTTAAGTTCATGATTCCGCATTAACTTACTTCGCGGAACTGCATAACCTCGCATTGGACGGAGAGATGTAATATATATAAAAAATACTAGAGAAGTACTATGAAAATATTTGGAATGCAAATCTCAAATAAGCTTCCACAGTTTCATCAACATAAATCACTGTTGGTTGTAACGGGATATTATGAAGCGGAATACTTCATCGCGTATCAAGGATTTATTGAAAAAGTTCAAGCATTTAAGTTAGAAAAACCAGAGTATTCAGATCGCGAGGGTTTCTTCGAACAAAAGGCACAGGGAGTAGCATTTGGTTCGCCAGCGATCCAAGAGAGGATAAAAAGAAAAATGAAGCAAGATTTTTTTAAACAATGCAAAGAAATGCAGAAAAAGTTTAACGACGATCATGATCTCGTGCATATCTACATTTTCACACCCGAACCTTTATCGATAGATCTCAAAAAAACTTTTTCAAAAAAACTACAACAAAAAATAGTTTTTACTTTTGGTGGAAATTATTACAAAGAACATCCTTTTGAACTCCTGAAACGAATTCAAAAAGAATCCAAAAGTTCATAACACCTCGACCACACGAAAATTATTCGGAATTTTTATTTTCTTTTGAATCCTCTGGTGGGGTATCGTTACTCTTGGGTGTTTTTTCGAGTGTTTTTTCACGAAGAATATTTTTGACTATTTGTGAATCGTTTTTGAGTTCTTCAATAAAGAGTATCTGCTGCATATTGATATTCATCCAATCTTTTGGCCCGTGCACTTCTTTTCCAAGTTTTATGAGAGTGAATTCTGATCGCTTTGAAGCTCCATCATTTGGCGTGTCACCCTGTTGGAGTGCCTGCGTTAATTGTAAATAATAGATATCTTCTAAACGCAAAAAAGAATGGGTTGTAGTCCGGATTTTACCAAAATACACTTGTTCATTGGAAAGAAAGACCGCATAATATGCGTTGGGGTCGACGTTAAAAGTACTAGAAAGATTTTTTTGTACAGACCGACTGACTGTTACAAAAACCCAAACAGCAATTGCAATAACGAGTATCGCCAAAACGACTAAAAATTTTCCATACCACAATGATTTCGAGTTTGGTGATGAGGAAGGAAACATATAAGTATCATCAAGAATAAACTCTCTTTATTTTTACACAAGGTAAACGAACAGTCAAAACAACAAAGAGAATACGACGAATAGTCTGCGTTTATCTTATGATTAACTCCCAGCCAATACGGACAAGATTCGGAGTAGTCAGGAGACTTGGAAATACATTTTTGTTCAGTTCGACGATACGCGCATACTGTGACCCTTCACCGTAGTAACGCTTCGAAAGTCCCCAAAGTGTATCCCCAGTCTGTATTGCATATACGATGGGCTTAGAAATTTTTGATAATAATCCGGAAGTTTTTTGTGCGGTATTCAGATCAAATGTTGTGATAGGGCTTGGGTTGGATGATTTTCCCTCGCGGTTTTTCGCAATGAAGTAAATAGAGTGTCGGCTGGATCGTAAAGGCAGAAAAGGTTGATATGTAAATGAGGTAGTGCCAGAAAAATGATTCGTAACATAGAATTCTCCATCCAATCGATCATCGATAAAAATTTGGATAAGAGAGTCATTGGCCGCAATTCCTGTGAAAGTAGGTTGCGGCGTGTTTGTATGAGTAATGTCAGTAAGTCTAGGAGTCACAAACCGAGGTTCAATGCGGAACGTAATAGTACGAGAAAAGCGCGAACCCTTGCCTAAATCATTCACAGCCACTGTCTTGACAGTATGGACGCCATAGGAAAGATGATCGCTTGGACGAAATGCAAAGGAACCAATACCACTTTCATCAGCGGTCGCAATCGTAAAACCGTTGAATACATCATCAAAATAAATTTTTACTGTATTACCCGATTCACTCACGCCTTGAATCAAAGGTTTCGGATCGGTTGTGATCATCCATTCGTTTGGAATTAAAATTGTGGGAGTACGAGGAATGGTTTCAGTAGCCGTGAGAGCTATGACAGGATTGATATGAAAAAAGGAAAAAAATACAAGAAAGAACGAAGCACTATAAAAAATTTTTAAAAAGGATAGTGTTTTCATAGGTTGGGTTTTTGTTGAATAAAATAATTATACCACAAAATTTGATTTCGGTCAAAAATTTTCTTTCATTTTTTCCAAAATGGACGATTTTTCCAATACAGTCAGTTTACTATTTTTGAATAGGATGCTATAATACATTCAATGGTTCTCGAAACCAAAATGTAATCAACACCAAAAATTATGCTCAAGATCAGAAGCTGGAAGAAAAGTGTATCTTTTTTAGTTATTACTTCATTAGGCCTTGTCACATTTGTCGAACAACTCGCAGCTGCTCCACTGCCACCAAGTGTCGTGCTTCATCCTGATAGTATCCACGTGTACGGCACTTCTTTTTTATATGGTCCGATCATCAATCCTCAAGGTGCTGTAACGATTGCGGACACGCTTCGAATTGAAGGTGCGATCTATCGTGAGGCGGGTGCTGTGCTCCTTGCCGACGACTTCGATATACAGGGAAAGCTTTTTCGAAGTTTTGGTCCATTGAAAATTGCTGATAGTATATCGCAAATCGGTGGCGGGCAAGTAATCTTTTCGGGTAATGTTGATGCAAAAAAAGGATTAGATGTCACGAATGGAAATCTTCGTGTTGGGAACAATCTTTTTATAGTTGAAGGTGCTACAGGAAATACAACCATTCTTGGAGGTCTCAGTGTAGAAGGTCCATTGAATCTTAAGCAACAAACATTCACGGTGGAAGACGAGGCGGGTACCGAAGTATTTAGTGTGAGTGCGGAAGGTCTCATTCAAACAGCTTCGGTAAATTCTACATCAATTGTCGATAACTCAATAGCAACTGAAGATTTGGAGGCGGATGCTGTTACAACAACTCAAATTGCTGACACAACTATCACGACGGATGATATTGCAGATAATGCTGTGACAACAAGCAAAATTTTAGATGGCACTATCGCGACAGCGGATATTGCGGATTCTGCGATTATGAGTGGAAAAATTAGCGACGCTACGATCGCAGCGGTTGATATCGCAAATTCTGCCATTACAAGTAACAAAATAGAAGATGATACGATTGCCGCAGCTGATATTGCCACCGGTGCAGTCGCTACTGCGGAAATTCTCGATAGCACGATTACGAATAGCGACGTCAGCGCTTCTGCTAGTATTGCGCTGAGTAAACTTGCGAGTGGGTCGAGTGGGCAACTCATCGTTGCAGATAGCACGGGCACTTCGCAGTTTGTGACGTTTTCAGGTGATGGGACTTTGAGCAACACCGGTGTATTCACACTCACGAAAAGCACAGGAGTGAGCGCGGATAGTATTAACGGTACTGAACTCGCTGATTCTATTACTTTGGATGCTGCTTTTACTTTTGGAGCTGGTGATCAAACGATCGTGATCAATTCTTCTGATTGGGATATTTCCGCAACAGGAAATATGACGAACATCGGGACTATCGCCGCTGACGGAAATATTGATTTTACAGCTACAGGTGGTAGCTCAGGAAGCGCCAACTTCGATGTCGCGGGATACACCCAACTCGCGGGAACAACGGAATTTGATGGCAGCATTGATTTCGACGGCGCAACTGCAGATTTTGACCCCACAACTGAATTTCAAATTGACGGCGCCCTCACAGACATTGGAACCGGTACTTACACACTTGCGAATGGAGATAATGATCTCGGCGTGGAAGGAGATTTGGAAGTCAATACAGCAACGCGTCTCGATGGCACACTCACTCTCGGAGGTGACATGACATGGAGTGCAACAACTCCAACCGTAACGATGAATAATGGTGAGACTATCAGCATTTCAGATGGCACAAATACGTTGTTGCAAATCGCAGACGGTGGATCAGTGGGGAATATAACTACTGGAAACACTTCCTTTATCGGTCTTGGCGCTTCTGCGGGAAGACTCGTGTTTACTGATGCTGCTACAGATGAGTTGGATATCCAAACCGCGAATCTGGATCTGAATACCAATCTTATCACCAACATTGGTGACGCGAATTCGGATTTCACCTCGGGTGGAGGCCTTACCCTTGCTGGTGCATTGGTAGGAAATGGAAACGTTGATTTGGGGAGTGATGGATCAGATACAATTTCAATACTTGGCGATATCGACAACGATGTCAATTTTGATGCCGGACTTTCTGGTGGAGTT
>Ga0155531_105_pt1 | contig 13212 bp, 15 predicted proteins | sample RifCSPhighO2_12_FD_107188 | JGI IMG/M metagenome (GOLD analysis project Ga0155531, IMG submission 107188) | Candidatus Kerfeldbacteria bacterium RIFCSPHIGHO2_12_FULL_42_13 | reverse complement strand
GTACAAAACACTTTTTAAATACAGGGCTGTCACCTTCTATGGCCTCCGTTTTCCACGGCGTTCTTCTAAGTATTTTGTTTGTTAAACTCTATCTTGGATCAATACGCTCCAAACGTAAGTCTCTCACAACACCTTTATAACAGCAGCGTATCACTTCTCTCCCTAACACGAAGTTAGAGTACGTTGTAAAGGTTTTTGCTGCTCCCTTTTCGTTCGCCACTACTCAGGGAATCGCAATACCTTTCTATAAGGAGCGCATTCGCTTTTGGCGTGCGCCAATCTTATAGAAAAGTATTGATAATTTCTTTCTTTTCCTCTAGCTACTAAGATGTTTCAATTCACTAGGTTGTCCTCATGCACCTATGAATTCAGTGCATGATTTCCGATCTTCTATCGGAAGGGTTTCCCCATTCGGAGATCTTCGGATCAAAGGTTGCTTGCCACCTCCCCGAAGCTTATCGCAGGCTGCTACGTCCTTCATCGGCTTTGCATGTCTAGGCATCCACCATATGCTCTTGCTTGTTGAATCATAAACACTTCGTAATGTCGTGATTATGATTGTGTACGAGAAGAGATTCGGTCTATAATTGCATTTTCATGCGTTGATTAAATTGTCAAATAGCCGGTTTTTCAGCAGTAGTTTTTCTTACAGCACATCGCTAGGCAAAAATGAAATTGGTGTGAAGTGGACGGATTTTGCGCAGAGTGTGGGGTAAGAAGCTCTTGTGGTGATATCACACAATGGCTCTGAGATCAAAAAAGTCGCTTTTTTCAGCGACCTTTTTGGCAGGCAAAAATATATGATCAGTCGCTGAATGCACGTTGAGATGAGTGAGCGGTTTTCATATAGTTTTACCTAAATGTTAGGTGAAATTATTGTAGTTTGTTTCTTTTACCTTGTCAAATTTTTGCAGAGGCGTCTCCAGTAATAATAGAACTTCTGGCTCATAGCTCTAAGCAGCCTTGCTATGGGGAGTTTTAATGCTTTTGAGGCTTCTTCCCCTTGCAGAAGTGCTCCAATTGGACATTTTGGGACATTGCAAAAATTCGTGAGAGGAGGGGTAGTGGCTCCTTAAAATCCTCACCATCTCTCCAGTCGTTTCACAGCCATGCTCCTTCTTCCACTTGAAACGCATGTAACTGACAAGCGTGTAACCCAGATATGCCAAGCTCACATGATGGTTGATCGCCGCAAAAACCTGATACTGAAATGCATTGAGCCCGCACCATTGCTTGAGGTCGCGGAACATCACCTTAATGCGCTTTTCCCGATTCGTTTCTTCTTTCATTCTTGTTCTCTGAATTTGTTTGACGTTTTGTTTGACATATTGACGTCCAACATGTCAGCGATGTCCTACGCTAAAAGATTCGCCACTTTGCCATCCAAAATAGCATATCTTACACTTGCATTCAAGACTTTTGTTTACCGTTTCCCGTTTTTGTGAGAAGTGTGGGAAAAGAAAAGACCCCAGCTTCCAAAACAAGCCCCAACATCTCGAAACTCAAAAGGGGTCTTTCAGAAACCAGGGTCAGCTAGTACCAAGTTGACCTTAGCATGTCTTAAAAATTCGGTCAAGTCGATGTACAGGATGACCACCTCGTGTGCAATGGGTAGGACTTTTGAGCAACTTCTAAAGGGGTTGAAAAATTGAGTGATTCATGGGGTCTGATGGTATTGTAGGTGATGAGCCATGAAGTAAGGTTCCTGTTAAAAATATGTGGATCAGGATGGTAGTTTCCCCAATGCAGGAACTCCTCTTTGAGGGTACGGTTAAACCGTTCATTGATGGGATTATCTTTCGGGGTTTTCGGTCGGGACCAGTAATGGATAAGTTGTTGCTTCTGTACAGCTTTTTCAAAGTATTTCTTGAATTCTGAACCATTGTCGGTGTGGATGTTCTGAACAGAGTTATTCAGGAGAAAGAATATCTTTCGTAAGAAATCCTCAGCTGTTTGGGAGTTATGTCTGCTGTACATCCACGCATAGGCAAACCGAGAATGATGATCAATGCCGGTGATGATGTAACGCTTCTGGTTGTTTTTTTGAAGAATGATGGAATCAAAGTGGAGAAGGAATCCCGTCTCTTTCTTGGTGGTAGTCAGTTCGGTGATTCTTTTCCTTACCTGGCCTGTTTTTCGCTTGTTTGAGATTCTTTTCTTCTTCTTCCGGAAGTACAGATGATAGTCTTCAATGACTCTTTGGATATACCATTCTGTGATCGTTTCTTGATACCTACGCTCATACAGAACTTTGAGCTTTTTCTTCCCCCAACAAGGATACTCTTTTCGTAAAGAGATAATGCGTTCATCCTTGGCCCAGATGCCCTGACGTTTACGTACACGCCGGGGCCTTGTACCCTGACTTTCCAGATTTCGAAGGTTGTTTGGATCAAATTTCCTGAGCCACTTGCCGAAGGTATTGCGATGCAGGCCAAAATGACGGGATACCAGAGCACCGTTCTCCTTGGCCGTCGTGAAGTAATAGATCATCCATTCCAGACGGAGACAAGCTGCCTTTGAAAGCTTCAAAGTGAGAGCAGTCTTTCGCCAGAGGTCATACGGATCAATCACCGAAGCTTCACGTTTCAGTGCTTTTCGATAGGGTTCGTAGGCTTGAGGCATATATGAACAGAAATAATGATTCTTGCTCATATCCTACCAGATTGCTTACTTTCTCAAGTGCACACGATGTATCTCATCTTATTCAGTCGAAGGTTTCGAGAGGTTGGGGCAGGAGGGTAAGAAAATACCCCAAATACCTCACAACCCCAAAGGCATCGCCGCACGTCCCATCATTCCTCTCTGGCGCTGTCCTTCTGCCGGGGGCAATCAGCGTGAAGAAGCGATCATTGCTGGAATGGATACTCGCTGGCTGGCGGAGCGGGTGGAAGAGATCGAAGCCTTCCTCGAAGCCTGGATCGAGTGTACAGAGGAAGACTTGAGGTCGGTGGTTGCGCCGTTGGAGTGGAAAACCTATCTCCTACTCAAAAGCGGAAAACGCTCTGAAACCCAAAGCACGGAGAGGAAAAACCTGTCCGTGCTTTGGGTTTCAGAGCGTTTTCTTGTATCGCCTGCGGTCATCGAGATCCGAGAGTAGCTCGATGTATCCGAGCTTCTTGATCTTTTTCTTGATGTCGCAGACGACCTTAGAAACATTGCGCAATCGAACGTTGCGTAATTGAACTTGGACTTTTTTGATGATCTCCGGGTTTTTTGTGCCTTTCATCCTCTCTGAAAAAACAATTTTTTGTTCCTCGCTCAGCGTTTTGAACAACGCTTCCCTCTGCTGAGCGAGGGCTTCCAAAGAACGCTGTTCTTCGGTGATGTCTTGCTGCCGGCGTTGTTCTCTCTCGGCAAGTTCATCAGAATCGTTTTTTGGTTGGGTATCTACTCTCGTGATCAGGCGGTTTTCTTCTTCCCGCAACAGCACGCAGGCGACGTTCCACGCGCGCCACTTACGGTAGGTGTGGGCGTTACGCATCCTGCCCTCCTGTTCCCCAGAACCCATCGCAACCATCGGACCCTGCATAAGTTAAGATACATATTGCACTCCTTAACCACACAAGGAGTATGTAAATTATCAGAGTATCGTTCGGAGTAAGGGGATTTGCCCGATTGGCAGACTATGCCATACGGTATGAGCGTATGGTATCTGACAAAGCCAAAAGCAAGGCTCGGATACTCGTATTCTGGGAAAAATACGGCATTGAGGCTACGATGGAAGCCTTTGCGGTAAAGAAAAGGACACTGTACTGGTGGAAATCTCAGGAAAAGAAAGGTGGTGGAAAGCTGACGGCGCTCAATGAGCAGTCCCGGAGACCAAAACATCTCCGCACACGGCAATGGCCAGGGGGAATCAAAACTGAAATGAAACGCCTTCGCAACGAACATCCCAATCTTGGCAAAGAGAAAATATACATCTTTCTCCTCAGATTCTGTTCGGAAAAGAAACTTGATTGTCCCTCGGTTTCCACCATTGGTAATCTCATCAGGGATATGGGTGGACTCAGGACATTCCCCGTAAAAGTCCGTCACAACGGTGACATCGTTCCCAGAAAACGAGTCAAAAGAGCCAGAAAACCCAAGGATTTTCAAGCACAGTACCCCGGACACTGTGGCGCGTTTGATACCGTGGAAAAGATCATTCATGGATCCCGGCGCTATGTCATCACCTTCACGGATCTGTATTCACGCTTTTCCTTTGCCTTTGCCACGGTAAGTCACGCTTCAGCTGCAGCGAAAGAGGTGTTTGCCATGGTGAGATTCCTGTTTCCGTTTGAACTGAAGTATATCCTTACCGATAATGGCTCTGAATTTATGAAACATTTTGATCAAGAGGTCAGGAAATTCCACAAAGAACACTGGCATACCTATCCCAAAACCCCCAAGATGAACGCTTATGCCGAAAGATTCAACAGAACCATTCAGGATGAATACATGGATTTTCATGCTTCAGAACTCCTCAACCCCACTCATTTTAACCTTGGTCTGATGAAACAGCTCATTTGGCACAACACCGAACGGCCGCATCACGCTCTCAACCTCAAAACCCCGGTGCAACACATACAGAACTACCTGGTAACCAACGCTTATCAATTACCTTATCAACCTCAGGAGTGCAATATGTACCCGAACAACAGTCAACAGGTCAAGCTCCTCATTGCAGGCCGCTATCATACCATTGACCTCCTTTTCTACCACAGGGATCTCCAGTGTCTCGTTGTGGTGGATCTCAAAAACGAAAAATTCAAGGATGCTCATGTCGGGCAGATGAACAAATACCTCACCTACTTTCGAGAACACGAAAAACGGCCCTGGGAACGTGATCCCATCGGCCTTATCATCTGCGAGGAACGCAACAAAGAAGAGGTGCATTACGCCCTCGGTGGACTTGAAGAAAAGATTTTTGTGGCGGAGTATAGGACGAAGCTGCCGACAGAAGAAGAAATCGAAAAGCGGTTGAAGAAGTTGAAGTAGAGAATCACGACGAACGTGACTCTGAGGCTTTCTGGGCAGCCTCCTTCTTCCTGCGCCAGTAGTCGAGGTAGGAGAACCAGGGGGCGAAAACGAGCAAAAAAGAAACTATCCAAAGGTAAAAGAAGATGCTATCGAGTATTTCATACGTAAGACCAGCCTCACATGCAGATATGGGGAGGCATGGATAGCCTTCATTTTCCCAAGGTATTTGTGCATTAGCAATGAAAGGTCTGAAAACGCGGCCCCACACTAAAAGGAAAATGAACCACCAGAGAGGCAGTAAAAGGAAGAATTTCTCTCTTAAGTTGAGGGCTGACGGATAGTCCGTTCGCTTTTTTCTTTTTCTTAGGAAATACAGCGGATAGAGGGCTATGATTCCGGCGAGGAATGTTGGAAGATAGAAGGCAAAAATTCTATAGATAATTCGTCCGTTTGCATCTTTGATGTGGCTTTCGACAGAAAAAAAATCACTGTATTCAGAAAGCCAATAAATAAGGAGCATGATAAGGAAAACGAATATTGAAGCGAGTATTTGAAAAAGAACATAATGGCCTGGTGCCATTTTGGTTCTGATTTGCATATATTTTAGGTGAATATTCTTTGACTCGATTCTACCATATTACTGGAGAAAACAGGTAATGAAGCAGGGATTATTTTCGTGGATTTTTGTTTGCATTATTTCATTCATCCTTTCTCCGAGTTGTCCATTCCTACCACCTCAGGAAACCATCGACGAAACAGGTGGAACACTTACGGCAAGGAATGGTACCATAAGGTGGACTGCTTTATCAAGACAGGAATATGAGAGATAGAAGATAGTGTCTGGAAATTAAATTGTGAAGGAAATTCACGGTTTGATTTTTTGACAGTAAACCTTTTCCGGTGTGATGTTGTTCAGTGACTGATGTGGACGCTTGGTGTTGTAGAATCGGAAGTAATCGGCCAATCCCTGTTGAGCTCCCTGGAACGTGGCATAGGATTTGAGATAGACATTTTCATACTTGACCGTACGCCACAACCTTTCGGTAAAGATATTGTCCATGCATCTGCCTCGGCCATCCATATTGATCTGAACGTTGTTGGCCGTAAGAAGTCCGGTGTAACAGGGTGAGGTGAAATGACTACCCTGGTCAGAGTTGTGAATATCCGGCACGGCGTTTTTGAGCGCTCGCTGCAGATTCTCCGTACAAAAACTCATGTCCAGATTTTCCGATACCTGCCAGGCAACAACGTACCGGGAAAACCAGTCCAGCAGGACTACAAGATAAACAAAACCTTTTTCCAGTCGTATGTAGGTGATGTCCGTACCCTGAGATGTGATTGGGATACTGCGCCGTGATGTCTTTGAGGAGGTAAGGATAGCGACGGTGTTGCTGATCCGGATGACTGAGATTTTTGGCTTCTTTTGGGTAAAGAGAGGTAAGTCCCATCTGACGCATCAGGCGCTGAATGTGTTCCCGACAGATGCTCATGCCATACCCCTTCCTGAGCTCATATTTCATGCGCCGGGAACCGTAGAAAGGGTATCGGGTGTAGATTTCATCCAGAGCGTTCATGGCCGTGACATCAGCGGTATTCATGAACGGCTGATACTATAGACTGCTGCGTGAAATATTAAGGAGCTGGCTTTGCCGGGCAAGGCTCACCTGAGCATCGTTACGATCCACGAATTCTCGTCTAGCCGGAAGCGGTAAATGGCTCAAGCTTTTTTTTAAGCCAGGTCAGTTCCATGTCTCGCTGACCGATCACTTTGTACAGTTCTGCGATGAGCTCTGTTCCTGGGTTTGATGCTGCTTTCTACGCTTGTCAGAGAATACGTCCTTCATTCCCGTAAGAGCCTGTTTTTTCCACACTCCGATCTGGGTGGGATGCACCTCAAAAGCAGAGCTGATCTGATTGATACTTTGTTCTCCTTTGATCGCAGCGAGAACAACCGCTGCTTTCTGTTCAGGACTGAATGTTTTTTTCATATACATTATTATACCAGTTTTTCCATCTTATATACCTGTCCAACTTCTCCAGTCCATTATAGTCCTCTATCCTATGCTCGATACTATGTTCTATGCCAGCAATGGCAGGCCTGTCAGCAAACTCTATGCTGATCTATGCAATGAATTGGATATTGCAAATTACCACTTCCTTTCAGCTATACAACGGAAACTCAATCCAGCTCTCGAAGACTTGAAAGCACAAGGGGTATCTCGCCAAGTGGGAATACTCTGAAGCCCAGGATGGTGGTTATAAGATCACCTTCTGGCCTGGCAAACGCTACTTCGTTATCCATGGAAAGAGACTCAAAGGTTCTATAATAAGGGGATATTCATGAATAAGCACAATTTTTTGTGCATTTTGACAAGAATGAGTTTCGTTGCTATCTTTATTTCCATGCATATACAAGTCACACATAAGGTAGGTCGTGGACATCTCCAGAATATCTGGAGCGTTGTTTACTTTTTTATTGTACTCCCTATTGTTCCGGTGGCTCGTATGCGTAGCATGTATAGGATGTAGAAGATTCCATTCAAAGTTTACGCAAATCATAGCCACCGCGAGTAAGCGGTGTTTTTCGTTCTTGGGGTGTGGAGGAGTAATGTCTCAACTTGTCCAAAGAGCGCTGATATTTACAAGTGTTTTGGAGGAGCGCTGTTTGGGCGAGTGGAGTCGAGGTCTGTTGAGTTTTATGTCTCGCCCGCTGCAAATTTTTTGAACTGAAATAAAGGGAGATAAAGAAGATGCTGTTAACCGTTTTGAGTTACGAATTGATGTCCGGCGATTTGTGGAAACCGAGTGCAGAATACTTGCAGGAGTTGCGGGCTCGGGAGGCGGCGGAAGCTGAGGCAAAGGAACGGAGAGAGGTGGCAACAAAGAAAGACGTCGCACCTGATGCACGTCGCACGTCCGCGGAGATCCCCTATTCATGGATTGGATTCAACTCCTGAAGGACGAGTTTCTCGTTTGTAGAAGATTCGTCTGGGCATTCTGTCCCTTTTTGAGAATCCTCTTCGGAAGCACATCGAATGTACTCGTGCTTTTTGAGGAGGATTCTATTATTTTATGAGACTTGTTGCGTTGTAATTTTTCGAATTGCAGAAGAAAGTGATGAGCGAGCAGAGAGGAAGATTATATTTTCGAAGCACACTGTGCCCTGTAAGTGCTTCGAAAATATAATCTTCCTCTCTGCTCTGCTATCATTCTTGTCAATCCTTAAAAATAAAAAAATCCCGAATTCTGCCAGCTTTGCTTGACAAAAAAATTGCTCGATCTTACACTACACACTAGTTTGTGGATGATGAAGAATGATTTTTTCCTATGATAAGTAAAGCCACACAACAATTTCATATGCGTTGTCATGACTGGTATGTCAAGGCGTTTATTATTGTTACCCTTGTACTTCGCCGGTGGCTTTCTTATTTGACGTTTCGCATGAATGCATAAAGTTTCAGTAAGAATCAAATAAGCAGAGCCACCCAAAAGAGGTGGCTCTTTCGGTAATTGCGACGAGAGAGGCACTGCATTATAAGGACGGAGGTTTTTAGAATGAAGAGGTTTTTAGAATGAATATGTGTGTCGCAAGGAGAGAACGCAAGTATTCAGGCTAAAAGCCTGTAGCACATCGAAAATTTGGTCAGAATTTTTCGTCTTTTTGCAAGAAACGGATTCGAATACAACACTACATTCAAGACAAGGAGGATCATGATGTCGACAACCGATGATACTGACAAGCGGCTTTTGCAACTTGCTGAACTGCGTAAGAAACACGGTTTTCAAGGACAAAGGAGTGCAGGGCAATGGAGTAAGGGTGTTCTTGCTCAGCAAAGCGGCTCCATGGAGGAACTTCCAGCTCAGCAGACACAGTGGCCAAAAAATGCGCTGCTCTATAATCTGCTGTCACAGAAATTTGGATTCCTGGGTTTCAACTGGGAAGCGAAGGAGAAGGTATGGAAAGGCAGTACGAGAAGATTCGTAGACTTCGTTGGCTACCCAATGGTCGCTGGGTACCATCCCTCGCTTACTGAACTTGCATTCATGCCCATTGAGCTCGTCGATAACTTTGAAGAAGCGCAGGGCATGACAGCAATCAGAGCTATGGAGGGGCTCACAGCAGTAGGTTTCGAGAACAAACTAGCGCGGATGGATGCTACAGGAATCGGATACAAAGGCATGTCCGGCGTATCCTGGATTCCGGCGCTCGAGCCGATCGTGTTACCGACTGAGTTGCGCCAGCAACTACAGAGACTTGCAGATGCAGTTTTGCTTCTCAACGATGCGGTGACCGCATGTTACACTTCCGATTCTGCACTGCAGGATCTCCTCACGCGTAATGTTCCTTCTCGGATTCCTCAGATCATGGCGCCGGGAACAGTGGATGTCATTCGCCCTGATATTGTCATCGTTCGTGAGAAGGATGGATTCCGTCCTGTGGTGACTGAACTTGAGAGCGCGCCCGCGGGTATGGGCATGCTGCATGCGATGGAGGTTGGTTACGGTGTTGACACGACAATGTTGGATCGGTTCATCGAATACCTTGATGGGCGTCAGTACGTCATATTCGCTACTCATCAGTGGGCAGAATACACTTTCGAACTCGCGGTATTCTGCCAGGCGCTCCGAACCAGAGGAGTTCCAGCGTGGATCATCTTCGATCGACTTCTTGAAACCGTTCAGGAGCATGCGAGAAAGACCTGGCAACTACCGCCGAATGCGCCTGAGCATGTGTGTAACGCATGGGATACGGATTTTCTTGGCCGCATCACACGACTTGGATTCCGCGAATTCATTCGTGGGAGTCACGAATTGCCGAAGCAGTTCGATGATCGTACGGTTGTGTACCGCTTTGGATACTTCGACAACTTCAGTCGGGGAACGCTGGAACAGATGCTTGAGTGGCAGCAGCAAGGCATAACCGTCATCAACCCTGTGCAATTTCCTCTCGAATCCAAAGTGCTCATGGCAGCGATTGGTATTCCAAGTGTCCGACGTTGGATCACTGAACGGGATGAGGAGGCCGTATGGGTACTTCAGACTTGTCTTGCGGAAACCCGGCTCCTGAATGGTTGTACCGAGACTGAGTTGAGCGAGTACACGAACGATCGTCCGTTCTGGATCAGCAAATACGCTGCCTGGGATGGCAACAATCAATCTTGGGGTTCGCGGTCACTTGAGGTCGGAGCGCAGCATTTGGTTTCTGGATGGGAGGGGATTCTGAGACAGCGGCGAGAGTGCGCGTGGCCTGTAGTCGTGCAACACATGATCAACTCCGCAAGATTTACTGTCGGGTGTGTGAATAGCGATGGAAAAATCGCGATCAAAACCGATCTGCGAAACCGTCTGACCCCTTTCTTTCTGCGCGGCAAGGACGGTAAAGCGGTCATGACATCCAGCATGATTACTCTTCGTGGAAACACGATTCGGATCCATGGCGCGACTGATGCTGTGGAGACGTTGGTCGTTTACCGCGATTGAACCTCAACATCAACTCAACGTTTAACAACGGGTTGCATACTTCTCTTGTAAAAGACGGAGTGTGCAACTCACACACGGAGGAGCAATGGAACAATTCAACATTCCCGAACACTACGACGTCATGGCAGATCTGGACCGTGACGTTCATGATGACATCGAACTTTCCAGATCAGAAGCGGCGCTCGCAGTAAGTCTCATTCAAGAGAGTACTGGCAGCATTCCCAGGTCGGTTTTTCTGCCGTGCTTTGGGACCGGCCGGCACATTGTCCCACTCTTCAAACTCGGCGTGAAGAAAATCACAGGTGTCGATTTGTCAGCCACATGCATCAAGAAGGCGCTCACACACCTTACTAGGTTGAATGGGGGAAACATCGTTCAACTCACGCTTGCAGATCTTCGTTCGTGGTACACGAATGAAGAGTTCGACGCAGTGTTGCTGCTCGGCAACTCTTTTGCCGACATTATCGATCCATCCCAACTTACATTGTTTACCGCTGGGATGCTCCGATCCCTCAAGTCCGGCGGGGTCTTCGTGATGGACTATATCGGAGAGAGATACCTTGAACGCTGTAGAACTGCGCGTCAGAGTACTTGGCATGCTGTACTCAACGGTGTCCCGGTGCTTGATTGCCGCGTCCCGAAGTATGATTCGGAACATCGTGTACTGCAGATCGATGTTCGTGTTGAAGCGCTTGAGACTCACGAGCTTGTGTGGACGGGTTTCTATCAGAAGCTCATTCTCACACCTACCGAACTGATTCAGCGCTTTGGCGCACGTAGTGTCGAGCTTCAGCACATCGGTCTCGCAGACGAACTGAATCCATATTACAGTGCGGTTGATTCGAAGCATCCCCTCCACGCCATCCACGGTGGCGATCTCGGGATGTTGCAGGAGTCAGACTGGTGGGTCGGACGAAAGATGAAGTAACGGACCATGCGCTAAACTCGCGAACATGTGAACTCCTGATCCTGACTTTGAAATTTTGACCTTTTACTGCTTGTATCTGATGGACGAGTTTTGCTACACAACAAAGCTCGTCCATCCTCATCGTTTTTTAGAAAAAAGTAAATGAAAATAGATATTCCATCATCTCTTTTCACTTATTTTTTTCAAGATCAACATGTCATCCATCGAACGACTCAAAAAAACTTTTCTTGAACTCATTGCGATCAATGAAGTGTATCCCCATGAAGAAGAGATCATTCGTTATGTCACTCGTAGACTTGATGCAGCGAAAATTCCATGGCAATTGGACCAGTTTAAAAATATTATCGCCAAAAGAGCCGGTGAGGGTGAACCTACTATGATCTCAACTCATCTTGATATTCCGGAACCCGCGCCAAACGTGAAATATTTTATTGATGGTACGCGCATTTCAGCAGATGGAACGAACATACTTGGCGCTGATCCAAAAACTGGACTTGCGGTAATTTTGGAGTTACTTGATGAAATACAGGCAGAAAATAAAGCATATCGTCCCATAGAAATTGTTTTAACGCGTGGCGAAGAACGCGGACTCCTTGGCGCTGCGGCTTTGGACTATTCTTTAGTGCAGTCAAAAATGGGACTTGTGTTGGATGAAGATGGACCGGTCACGCAAGTCGTTACGCAAGCCCCAACATTTGTGCGTATTATGATTGATATTATTGGAAAAATTGTGCATCCTCGCGAGCCAGAAAAAGGAGTGAATGCGCTTCAGGTCGCGTGCGAGGCGTTACATCAAATTCCTTGCGGTTATAGCACGAAAGGCGTCACGTGGAATATTGGTATTTTCAAATCAGGCACGGCCGTGAACAGCGTCCCAGGTAGAGCTGAGTTAATTGGCGAAATGAGAAGCTATGATACGCAACTTGTGCTTTCAGAGGCAGCACGAGTGCAACAGGTATTTGAGGACACTGCAAAAAAGTACGGTGGGCAATGTCATTTTCAAAGTACCTTTGAATTTGAGGGATACAAGCTTGAACGAAAACACTCGCTTTTTGAACGACTCGAGGAGACTTTCAAACGTATGCATCTCACACCCAATTATTTTTCAACCTATGGCGGTTCCGATGCGAATGTTTTTAATACGAAGGGGATTCGATGCGTCCCTCTTGGTTCGGGATATTATCATGCTCATGAATATACGGAGTCTGCTTCGTTGAAGGATATGGACACGATCAAAACATTTCTCAAAAATTTTTTCGTCGTGGAAGATCGAGTTGTGTAAAACTAACATTTATGTTCGCGCTTTTTTGCCAAGCTTAGTTTTGTTATGCGTCTTGTTTGGTTTGTACGAGGGTTGGTGTGTTTTGCACTTGGTTTGACAAATGGCGGTGTTTGGTCTTCAATACTGATACTTTTTCGTACATTTTCACGCAGTGATAGAAAAGCCTGTGCTTCGTGGTTGAAGTGCAGGTTGAGTATATCTCCACCAGCTTTTTGATCGGCAGACGCAAGTCGCTGAATCTGGTATGGATGAGTTCTGCGTGCTACTCCACGTTTTTTTGTGTATCAAGCAAAAGGCGTGCAAGGAGTAGGATCATGACTTTAGAGGTTGATGCAAAGGTTCGTGCGTTCCTTGGGAATGCGCGAGCCGAGTATGTCCCTCGAGAGGACCTATCCGGTTCTCGGTACACTCTCACTAAAGAGGGATTGTACTGGGAGGATTCGGATACGCAAGGTCAACATCCTTCGGGCTGGTTCGTGCGGGAGCCCTATATGGCGGGCTTGCTCGATCTGTCCGGAGGTCTTGGGTACGGTGCTGATCCGTGGGGTTCCATGTGTGGTGT
>Ga0155531_113_pt3 | contig 38338 bp, 38 predicted proteins | sample RifCSPhighO2_12_FD_107188 | JGI IMG/M metagenome (GOLD analysis project Ga0155531, IMG submission 107188) | Candidatus Kerfeldbacteria bacterium RIFCSPHIGHO2_12_FULL_42_13 | reverse complement strand
ACTGAAAATCCTGGCGTCGGCAGTTCGATCCTGCCCCCAGCCACCGATCGAATATAAAATTTAAAAACAAAATATGCTCATTTTTTGGATCATCGTGTTCCTTTTTTCACTTGCCGCCATAGTGAAAGGCGCAGATTGGCTGCTGACGAGTAGCGAAAAGATAGGTCTGGCGTTAGGACTCACTCCTTTTATTGTAGGAGTTACTATCGTTGGTGCAGGAACATCACTACCAGAACTTGCGTCTTCACTCATTGCAGTTTTCGAAGGTGCACTGGACGTTCCTGTAGCCAATGCCGTTGGTTCAAATCTTTTTAATATTCTCATTATCGCAGGTGCATCTGCGGTCGTTGCAAAAAAACTTGCGGTCACGAAAGATATTGTTGATCTTGACATCCCATTGATTTTTATCAGCACCGTTTTTTTGATTCTGATGAGTTATGATAAACAAGTAAATTTTGCAGAAGCGATTTTGCTTCTCGTTGGATACGGGATTTATCTTGCGTATACAGTCCTGTATCATGATGATCAAAATTCGGATGAACTAAAAAATCAAAAATCCAAACGCCCGCAGATCCGTGCGCTCGATATCGTCATTCTGATATTGGGTTTTGCTGCTTTAATCCTCGGCGCCAAATTTTTGGTGCGATCGGTGATCGAACTTTCTACTCTACTTAATATAGCCACGGGTGTTATTACGGTGACAGCGGTAGCGGCCGGCACATCGCTACCAGAACTCGCAGTTTCAGTCAAAGCAGGTTTACAAAAAAAGGCAGATATTGCCCTCGGAAATATTTTTGGTTCGAATGTTTTCAATGCTTTTGTCGTTGTGGGTATCCCAGGTCTTTTCGCCGATTTAAATGTCGACGAAAAGACCTACGCGATCGGATTGCCAGTACTCATTATTACGACTCTCCTTTTTGCTATTTCCGGTATTTCGAAGCGTCTCCATATTTGGGAGGGATTATTCTACATTTTATTGTACATCGTGTTTACTGTGAAACTTTTTGGTGTTATATAAGTCGCCGCGCATAGGAAGCGCGGCGTATTTACGTTTTTGGAACAGGGTAAGGGGCCTGTTTACCAACCGAATTTAAGTTGTTGTTTCCCCTCTTCTGTGATCATATTTTGATTCCACGCCGGTTCCCAGACAAGTTCAACTTCAATTTCTTTGATACCCTCAATATCTTTAAGTTTTTCTTTGACTTCTTTTTCAATCATAGGACCCAAAGGACAGCCGATCGTCGTGAGCGTCATTTGGATATGCACTTTGCGTTGCGCAAGGTCATAAGCAATATTATACACGAGTCCAAGATCAACAATATTCACTTTTAATTCCGGATCCAAAACCTGTTTGAGTTGATTTTTGATCTCCTGAATTTTTTTCTTTGGGGTATTCATAGTTTTTTCCTTTGAGGGTCAACTTGCAAAACTTTTCTGAGTGCCTGAAGCGGAAGCAATGCACACTGTGCTCGGCCTGGACTGATAGGCACGCCCAACAAATCATACACTTCTTTGTGCGTGAGTTGCGCGATTTCTTTTTTTGTTTTTTGCTTAACCGCTTCGGTAAGGAGCGATGTAGATGCGCGGCTGATCGCGCATCCATCGCCCGTGAACGCAATATCCTCTACACTCCCTTGTGTGTTAAAGCGAATTTCCAGATGAAGTGTATCGCCACACGTCGAATTGCGTTCATCAACAGAGATGTCTTTTTTGTGAAGATGACCAAAATTTTGCGGGTGTTTATAATGTTCCAGAATGTATTCGCGATAGAGATTATGCATAGATGTTCATGAGAAATGCAATTGAAATTTTTAGAGATGAAATACTGTTTTCGCATAACGAAGCGCCTCACAGAGTATTTCAATATCATGTTCGTTGTTGTAAACGCCGAAACTCACGCGGCACGTAGAAGGAACGCGTAAATGCTGCATAAGAGGTTGTGCGCAGTGATGTCCAACGCGGAGTGCAACGTCTTTTTCGTCGGCGAGCGTTGCAACGTCATGGGCATGGATGCCTTCTATTTGGAACGATATGACTCCCAAACAATGTTTAGTATTGTGCGGGCCATGAATTTGGATATGTGGAATTTTTTGCAGAGCCTTGAATGCTTTTTGAAGTAAAATTTTCTCATGCGATTGGATTTCGTGCATTTCCAACGTTTGTAAGAAATGCACTGCATCATGCAATGCGACAATTTCCGCAATTGGCGGAGTGCCACCTTCAAACTTTTCTGGCAACCGTGCGAAGCTTGTATCTTGAATTTGCACTTCATCGATCATGCCTCCGCCGTACAAAAACGGTGGCATAGATTCTAACAACGCTTCTTTACCGTACAACACACCGACTCCCGTGGGCCCATACATTTTGTGACCGGAAAACACAAGCCAATCGCAGTCGAGTTTCTGCACATCAACAGGAAGATGCGCGACCGCTTGAGCTGCATCAACAAGAACTTTCGCGCCAACTTTATGCGCCTGTCCAATAATCTGTTCCAGCGGTGGCATAATACCTAACACATTAGAGACATAGGTCACAGCGACCAACTTCGTGCGTTCCGTGATAGTTGCTCGAAGAGCCGCTTGTGTGATCAGTCCTTCATCAGTAAGCGGGATAACTTTGAATACTGCTTTTTTGCGGTGCGCAAGCTGTTGCCAAGGTACGAAGTTGGAATGATGTTCGAGTAAACTCACAACAATCTCATTCCCTGCGGTGATATTTTGCTCACCCCATGTATATGCAATCGCGTTAATGCTTTCAGTTGTGCCTTTCGTAAAAATAATTTCGTGCGGATGACGCGCGTTAATAAATTTCGCGATCGTATCGCGTGTGCGTTCAAAAAGTTCAGTGGCAGTTTCACTGAGTTTGTATACTCCGCGATGAACATTCGCATTCGCATGCGTGTAAAAATGATTGAGCGCATCGATGACGCGCTGTGGCTTTTGCGTTGTGGAAGCATTATCGAGATATACAAGTTTTGGGTGATTCTGGAAAATAGGAAATTGTTTTTTGATATCGGTAAGTTGTGATGTCATATTTGATGGCTAAGAGAGTATGATGTGAGATTTGAAAAATGCCTGCGCATATACATTACTTCTCTGCAGCTTCGAAGAGGATGTAAATATGTTCTCCTTCGACGACAAGTGGATATGTTCGGAGCCCTTCGACTGCCGGGAAACGTTGCGCTTCACCGGTACGTACATCAAATTGCGCGCCGTGCGCTGCGCAGGTGATGATCGGCCCTTCGAGGGTGCCTTCGGAAAGCGATACTTCTTCATGAGTACAAAGCGCGTCCGTAGCAAAAAATTTGTCGCCAACGTGACTTACCAAAATATCGTGTCCTTTGACTGAGTAACGTTTGGTGGGATATTTTGCAAATTCGCGCGTCGTGCCAATGAGAATTTTTTGCATAGGATGAAGAATATTTTACTTGTAAGTAAGCTAAAAAGATAGACTTCCGTCAAAATGTATTGACAAATGAGAATCTTTCAGGTAATTTCGGTGGCATGGCGGTCTTCCTCTATATTATGGTAATTCCTCTTGCGGAGGAAGGGAAGACCTAGACGATTTTTTGGAGGAGTAAGAAATGAATCTTGGAGTCGTCCCAATCTCCTTGCATATTGTGCAAGAGGGGTATGGAAGTCGTCCCTCTTACAAAGCAGTCCTCTCACCCAGACAGGTCCGCGAAGGCGCGGTACTTTCTGTGCAAGGGCGAACAGACCGTATCGAGGAGCTCAAGCAGAAGGGGCGGGATTTGGCCCGCTGGCATCAACTCGGCAATGTCCGTGGGCTCGGCGCCATCGAGTAGCGCCACTTGCAGGTTGGTTGTGAGTAGACTAACATAAACTCAGCCGAGGGATAGACGCATAAATCGTGCGAAAGTCCTGAGGATGAGACATGAATTCCTTCAGACTCCTTCGGGGGTACGCGCTCTGCAGGGTGCAGAGCAGCGGTTAAAAAAACCGCACATTGTGGAAAGGGCTGACCTGTTGGTTATAGCCCTTTTCGATTTTTGAGTGACGATACGTTTTATGAGCAAGTCATACGAGGAGGATTATCACTGTCGAGGCACTAACACTGCACAGTGTGTTTCGAAAGCACAATCTTCCTTCTTCTATGTGTATGATCAAAACTCGTCTCTTACAAGCGAAAGTCTACTCGGCGATAATCCCTTGAAGTTTTTTGTCGATGAGCGGGCGAATCTGCTTGCACACTTCAGTTGGCAGATGTTGCAATAACTCTTCTGCAAATCCTTCCATAAGGAGTTTCTTCACATCGATTTCGTGTAGGCCGCGACTCGCGAGATAATACAGCTGTTCTGCGTCAAATGTCGAAACAGTTGCCGCGTGCTTCACTTGTACGACATCGCTTGTTTCGATTTCAAGGGTTGGCTCTGCTCTGCCTCGCGCTCGATGAGAAGCAAGCAGAGTGTTATGCACAAAAATTCCATCGCTCCCATGCGCTTTTTTCTGTATGTGAATGAGTCCATGAAACACACTCTCTGCCGCACCGCCGATGAGTGAACGCACGTAGGTTCGGCTCACTGTATCCGGAGCTCGGTGACTCACATGATGCTGAATCTGTGTCTTGCCTTGCGTATGTATATCCCAACCAATAATCGTCACGTTCGCACCTAGGCCTTCAAGACAAAATTCTATCTTCTGTGTTTGCGTTCGTGGCGTATAAAAAACAACGTAGAGTAAAGATTCGCCAGAAGTAAGGTGGAAACACTCTGACCGACTTTCTTTGCGTATGATAATTTTTGTTCCGTTCAATTGCATGAAAGTATATCTGTTGTCATTTATTCATTATTCACCGCTAGCCTACCGAGCCCTCCATTTCCATTTCAATAAGTCGGTTGAGTTCGACTGCGTATTCCATCGGCAGTTCCTTTACGATCGGCTCGATGAAACCGTTGACAATCAAACCGCGCGCTTCATCTTCAGTCACCCCGCGACTCGTCAAATAAAATAATTGTTCGTCCCGGATTTTACTCACACTTGCTTCGTGTTCAATCTGCGTTTGCAGCTCGTCGATTTTTATTGTCGGATAGGTATCGGATCGTGCATATTTTCCAAACATCAACGCATCACATACAACACGAGATTTTACATCGGTCGCGCCGCGATGGACCTTCAATAAGCCTCGATAACTCGTACGTCCAGTTCCTTTACTGATTGATTTTGAAATGATGCGTGAACTCGTATGAGGCGCAACATGAATGACTTTGCCGCCCGCGTCTTGATGTTGTCCGTCAGCAGCAAAAGCAAGAGAAAGAATTTCCGCTCGCGCGCCCGGTTCCATAAGATACACTGACGGGTACTTCATAGTTTTAAAACTACCAAGATTGCCGTCCACCCATTCCATAACAGCATCTTGATACGCCACCGCACGTTTCGTGACGAGATTATAAACATTCTTCGCCCAATTTTGGATCGTCGTGTACCGTACGTGTGCGCCACGCTTAACGATGATTTCAACGACCGCACTATGGAGTGATCCAGAGCTGTAGGTTGAAGCCGTACAACCCTCTACATAGTGCACGGAACTCCCCTCTTCTGCGATGATGAGCGTCCGCTCGAACTGACCCATTTTTTCTGCGTTGATGCGAAAGTACGCTTGCAGCGGCAAGTCCACGTGGACCCCTTGCGGAACATACAAGAAACTTCCTCCAGACCACACAGCGGAATTGAGCGCAGCAAATTTGTTATCCCCTGGCGGCACAACAGTACCGAAATATTTTTTGAAAATTTTCGAATACTTCCGCAAACCCGTATCCGTATCCACAAAAATCACACCCTTTTTTTCAAGGTGTTTTTGTAAGCTATGATACACAACCTCAGATTCATACTGCGCACCAACGCCAGCTAAGTATTTTCGTTCCGCTTGTGGAATTCCTAAACGATCAAACGTTGTTTTGATTTCAGAAGGCACATCTTCCCAGCGTTTTTCGGACTGCCGTGTAGGTTTGAGGTAATAATAAATGTCGCTAAAATCAATCGCCGAAAGATCCGCGCCCCAACGTGGCATGGGTTTCTTTTGAAAAAGAGCATACGCTTGCAAACGAAACTCGCGCATCCATTGCGGTTCCTGTTTATGCTGTGAAATCTGTTGAATGATTTTTTCGTTCAGTCCCTTGCGAGCTTTAAAAACCGCACGTTCCGGCATGCGAAATCCAGCCGTGTAATTTTCTTGAGGGTGTTGTATTGTATGAGGTTTCGTTTTCGACATAGGGTGAAATGAATCAGTCGCGTTGCGTAGTCTGTTTCTTTCGGAGAGTTCGAGTGAGTTTGTGTGTATATTCGAATGCAGCATAACCTTCTTGTTCCAGTTGCTTTCCGAGCGTGCTATCGCCACTATGAACAATGCGTCCGTGCATCATAATGTGCACACGATCTGGCGTGAGATGTTGCAACAATCGCGGATAGTGAGTGATAATGAGAAAACTTGTTTTCTGTTGAGCGCGTTGTTCGTTAATTGCTTGTGTAATGAGTTTAAGCGCGTCGATGTCAATACCGGAATCAATTTCGTCGAGAATCGCAAGTTTCGGTTTCAAAAGCATGAGTTGCACCATTTCTAAACGTTTTTTTTCTCCACCGGACGCATGTTCATTGAGTGATCGAGTCGCAAATTCTTCCGCAAGTTGCATACTCTGAAGAGCGTTTTGGAGTGCTTGTTTCAATTTGGGAAGCGGCATACTGTGAGCAGTAGCTCGCATCACTTGCCCAAGACTTACACCGGGAAGAGCTTGAGGATACTGAAATGCAAGGAAGAGGCCGAGTTTTGCACGCTCTGTTGGTGAAAGTTTTTGAAGATTCACATCATTGAATTTCATCGAGCCTCGAGTGACACGGTATTGTGGGTGCCCCATAATCGTGTGACAGAGGGTTGATTTTCCCGAACCGTTTGGTCCCATAATAATGTGCACTTCTCCCTTGCGGATATGCAGGGAACATTGTTGAATGATTTTTTTGCGATCCGACGTGACTTCAAGATTACGTATATTGAGAAGAGGTGTCATGAAAATAAGAGATAAAAATTATGAAGGCAGAAAAATTTTCGCAATACTGGAATACTTTGGGTGTGCAAGTGTGTCACGGAGTGTTTTTTTACTGAGATAGGTGGCAATCATGTTTTGCATTTCCTGCCACACAGGTTCAGTAATACAATCCAAGTGAAGGAAACAACTTTCGCACTGCATAATTTCAGTCGGTCCTTCAATAGCGCGCACGATACTTTGATAATCAATACGTTGCGGTGCTTTGGCGAGTCGATAACCTCCTTTGCCACCCCGCCTGCTTTTCACAAGTTTGTGTTTACGGAGCGGCGCGACGATTTCTTCGAGGTAGCCTTGCGACAGTCGAAAGTACTCGGCTATTTGATTGAGATTCAACCAAATATTGCGTTCATGCACACTTGCAAGAGCGGTCATCAGTAAAAACGCATAGTGGAGTCGCTCTGAAATTTTGAGTGACGTACGCATATAAATCCTAGTTCTGTACTAGGATTATATCGAATGATTATGAAAAATGCAAGAAAAGAAAAAAGAGCATCTGAGTAAAAGAGATGATGGATTTTTATAGCCTCCTCAGAGCTATGTCATCTCGATTACTCGATACTCTTTCGAGTAGGAAAAAGAAAGTCCAGTGAACTTTAACTTTCAGGAGCAGGGCGAATTCTCTCGAGAGAGTAGGATGTTGAAGTACCTATTCCAAAGCTGTCTGCGCATTCCCAAGAAAGCTGGTACTCGTAGCATCAGTTGGCTTCTCCCGCTTTGTGCGCGGTTCCGAGGGCAAAATTCGTTTGAACAGCTTTTGAGTTTTCTGCTCAAACGTTTCTACTTGAATCCACAGCACATCGCCGGACGCAAGTTTCCGTAACCCGATCACTTGATCGAGTTGCACGAACTGCTGTGGGTTTCCCAACGATCCAATACGAGTCTTCTGCATTGGGTTACCAAGATGGAACTTGGCGATCAAAGCCCAGTTGTCGTCTTTGTCCCCTGTTTTGAGAAAGATGTGAACCCAGACATTGAGCGCTTGTCGGTTGACGAACTTGATCGTGCTGGGGGTGATTTTCAACTCAACATTTCCAACCGTACAACTCCAACTGATTTGTGATTCACCATCTCCAGCACTGCGCGCCGCTTTCAAATGCTCTACTTCGTTGTCTGCTGCGGAGCTTTTCACGGTGGCGAGTGTCATGCCGATGAGTATCCCAAGCAGCAAGCTCGCGGTAAACAGAATAATAAGGTGCCAATCTCTCTTTTTCATCACTTCTCCTTTCTATGTTGCTTGATTCCGAAAGCATCTTGTGTGTTTTTCGGAATTTTCTGTTGCTCTTTCCTCTGTCTTTTTTCGGTAAGCATGTTTCAAGCACTTCGAACTTACTTGTCTTTTGTAAAAAATGCAAGTTTTGTATGTATGTGAAAAGGCCAGAAAGCGAATGCTTTCTGGCCTTGTGTAGCAATGCGTTAGCATTGTAACACCTCCGTTCGGCGCATGTTGTGTTGCGCCTGGTTTAAAAGGTACATCACTCGGAGAGGCTCCACCTCCGTGTGATCGTAATCGCCCTCCCCTGCCAGTAGCCCGGCCAGAATCCCTGCTATCAGCATGATGCTGAGAGCCGCAGATCCTAGGCTCCTCCCGTACTTCTTATTGCCTTTTGTGTACTTTGTGGGGTACATCATAGCTGTGAAGTTAACGGTTGAGGTGCTGAAGGATTCTTAAGCCTGAAGGGTGACGAGACCTTCAGCGACCTTTTCGGACTGCTAGCGAACCCTTCAGGGAGTTGGTGATCTCTGAATGAAAAGGTACATGATGAAAGAGATTTGTGAGATCACAAGCTCACTAAAGAGTTCTGAAAATTTGGGCCGCGTAGGGACTAGCTCAATTTTGTCAATTTGTGTAAACGTACATATTCTATTTTCATTTTATTAAAGATAAAAAAATTGTCAAGTTTTATTCGACAATATTAAAATACTCTCCTCTCATTATGGAACCAACAAACAATTTTTTAAGCGAAAATAAAGGGTTTTTTAAAAAACTTCAGGAAGACGAGAAAAAATGTTATACTTTTTCAATCCAGTTGATTTTGACGGGGATTGGCGCAGCTGGCTAGCGCGCCTGCTTTGGGAGCAGGAGGTCGTGGGTTCAAGTCCCACATCCCCGACAACAAAGAGACATGGCTAAAAGCTCTCATCTTAAATGAAATTTTTGTGTACTAACTAAAATTCTCTTGACAAAAATTCTAGTTAGAACTAAAATTACAATGAAAATAATTTTAGAAGAAATTCTAAAAATATATGTATATTCAGCGTAATTTAGAACATAACATTTTTCAATATCTCCACGCACCTGAGATTCTTGCCATTGTAGGTCCACGACGATCAGGAAAAAGTACAATGATCCAACATATCCTCAAGGACCAAGAAAGTGTTCATACCCTCTCCTTTGATGATAGAGAGGTTCTGAACACATTCGAAAAAGATCCCGACACATTCATCAGTGTTCACGTGAAAGGAAAAAAAATTCTCTTTATCGATGAATTTCAGTATGCAAAAGAGGGTGGGCGAATTCTCAAATATATTTACGATACCGAAAAAATTAAAATCATTATTTCAGGATCAAGTGCAATAGACATTACTATTCGAGCTGTGAAATATCTTGTAGGCAGGGTGTTCATCTTGGAACTCTTTCCATTTAATTTTGAAGAATTCCTGCGCGCACGGAATCCCGACTATCTGGGAGTATATGAAGAATATAAAAAAAATAGACTCGCTGATAGAGAAAATATAAAAGACCCTTCAGATGAAATTCATAAAATTTTCTCAAGATTCTATGAAGAATATCTCATATTTGGTGGATATCCGGAAGTCGTCCTTGCATCAAATCCTGAAATAAAAAAAACCATCCTTACCAATATCATGAACACCTACTTCTTAAGAGAAGTGCGCGATATTGTAGGCTTAATCGATGACTATAAATTACAGAATCTCATGAAAGCACTTGCTCTGCAGATTGGTGATCTCATCGAATACCAGGAACTCTCGCGACTATCAGAGTTTCCTTATCAGGCGCTCAAAAGATATCTCAATTTGTTAGAAAAAACATATATCTGTCGATTCATTCGCCCGTTCTTCAGCAACAGAAGAAAAGAAATCATCAAAAATCCCAAGGTCTATTTTTTTGATACAGGCCTTCGTAACGTGATTGCAAAGGATTTTCGAAAACTTTCAAACAGAAATGATAGCGGCGCAGTATTAGAAAATGGTCTCGCGATGGAGTTGATAAAAGCCCATAAAGCATTCAACTTCTGGCGTGATAAGCAGAAAAATGAAATGGATTTTGTGATAAATCTTGGCGATGAAAAAATGGTAGCTATAGAAACAAAAAAGTATCTGAACAAAACAGAAACAAAAAGCATGAAGCATTTCAAAAAAACATACCCAAAGATAGATGTGCTGTTAAGTTACGCTGATAAAGAAAATAAAATAAAAGGAGAAAATATTCACCCCGTGTATTTATTGGGGTAAAGAATGTGAAATGTAAAAAATAGACCTTTATTTGAATAATTGAGTATCGCGGATATTGATAATGACGGAAAAAATGACCTTATCGTCATCGAAGGAGATTATTCACAAAGGCCATGATGTGACGAAACATGTTGCTATTTGGAAATGGAACGGATGGGGCTTTACGAAAGCATGGCATATTGAAAAGGGAGATTTTGTACACTTTGAAATTGAAACGATCGGTCAAAATCTATCATAGTTGATTCATTGTAGTGGATTATTGCACTTGCAATGTGCGAAGCATTGCGTCAAACATTTCAACTTTTTGTGTTGCATCACTTCCTGCTTCTCCGCGTTCAATCTGAGCAATCATTGCATCTAATTGTTCGGGCGATCCAAAATCAACAACATACTTACTATCTGGTAGCAGATTGCTCATAACTGGCATAGTAAAAAGCACATAATCATCACCAACAAAAAATTCAGCCTTCCGAATAAGCGTAGCCGCTGATTTATCATACGCACCGCTCATGTAAACCGGTGCATCATTGATATTTTGTGTAGCGGCATTCGTTGTAATTTCAGTTTTTTTCTGATCGAGTTCTTGTTTTGTAAAACCTAGGCCAGTCATTTCAGTAGCCGTTGCTGGCGCGTCACTATAATCGAAAACAATAAACTTCATGGATTCTCCACTCAAAGGAGTAAAATGAGTTTCCACTGGTGAATAAGTAGTCACGCCCCAATCATTGGGGTACTGAATAGAAAAGTTGTATTGTTCGTTCGTATATGTTGGCCAGTCGGAAACACCCGTATTGACACTGCCTCTGTCAACGTATTGAGGAATGCATTCGCCCATGGCATCTGGAAAATTCGCATCTTCGGGATAATAGCACACATAATTTTCGGGACATTCAAGACCTGCGATCCCGCCGCAGTTACCGCCAGCTTCTTGGTTCGTTTGATTCTGTGACTGTTTGATTCGGATAAGACCAAGAGACAAGCCGATCAACTCAATCACAATAATACCTGCAAGGAGAAAGAGGATGCGTTTATTCATAGAAAGTATTCAAAATTATTTATCGGCGAGCAATCAGCAAAGCATGACACTGCCGACGGTTATAAAAGTTTGCTTTTTCGATTGTAAAAACAACTTATTATAGTATATATCGGCTGGTGGGCATCAGCAATAATAATATGTGAGCATGTCAAAATTAAGAAACAATTTCATTGAAGAAAAAAAACTCTCTTGCCGCATGTTTCGTCAGCATGCCTAACGTAGCAATTCTTCCCTATTGCGTCAATACTGGCATATTGATTATACAACCGGTATAGTTGATAATATGAATATGGTAAAAGTTATTTTGCGTTTCTAACAGGCAAGTTTACTGATTCCATTTTTTTGAACTATGGAAATTCAGCTTTCACAAAAAAATTTCGAAGCGCTTTCGGAAAAAGTCCACAATATCGTAAAAACTCAAAATTGGTGGCAACGGCACGGCATGGAATTTGTATATCTTCTGCTACGCATACTGCTCTTTGCGAGCGGATTCCTTATATTTGCACAAACCGGAATCTTATTCAAAATCTTTGGCATAATCATTATTTCCTACGCCTACTACGGCATCGGAATCACCGGAACGCACGAAACACGACACAATGCGTTTGTAGAATCGCGCTTCTGGAACAAGGCATGGGCGGCAATGCCTTTATCGAGTGTCACATTGAACATCACCTCTTTCCAAAACTTTCGAATCGCATGCTTGCGAAGATTCGTCCGATCGTCGTGCAGCACTTAAAAGACGAAGGTTATCAGTATATCGAAGAAACATATAGGCAGTGTCTTAAAAATTGCCTCAAAAATTATCACACTATTTTTAAAAGTAGCCCTCTTGAGACGGTGTAAAAAGCGCTTTTACACCGATTTGCAATTCCATCATAGAGTATTATACTGATTATAGTTTTAGTATACGTAAACTCCAGAGAAAAATAAAATTTTGTGTCATTATTAAATTTTCGATGTATTTTATCATTCAGATCATTAAGCGCGTTCATATGAAAAGATTTTTACTTTCTACTTTTTTTAGTTTTTTCACCCTCGTTGGTATATTTTTCTGGCACGACGTTCTCGCAATCAGTATTTCAGGCACCGTCACTCACACCGATGGAACTCCAGTCACGACCATGTTTATATTTGCGAAGGATGCAACGCTCGGCACGACTGATGGCGATTCGACCGATGCAGCCGGAGCCTACTCTATTACCGTTGATAATGCCGGTACGTATACCGTATACAATTACCGCAGTACCGCTGATGAACCGACAGCAACGTTTATTGTTTCAGAACAATCAGTCACGGTCGCTAGCGGCGAAAATAAAACTGGAGTGAATTTTACCTTGACGCGTCGCGCACTGCTCACGGGTCATGTGTATGCTTCCAATGGTACGACGCCGATCTATGAAGCGAGTGTGACGCTCTACAATGTCGATGGATCCATACGCAGCTCTGGAGGTTCAATAAGCACACCCGATGGTTCGTATTATGTAGCGCCTACTCCCTATGGCACAGGCGTAGGAACAGCCACAGGTTTGTATGATATGTATGTGATCCGACAAGGATATTTTGGAAAAATCCTCAACGATATCAATCTCGTACAAGATGGACAGACCTACACGCAGAATGTAACACTCACAGGCGCAAGTCGTGTAACGGGGAAAGTGACGGATAAAAATAGTAATCCACTGTCTGGCGCAACAGTTGTGATGTCGGATCAAAATTCAACCTACTATACCTACACAGCAACAACGGATGCAAACGGTGATTTTACTCTCTCCGTCTTTGATATTACAGATTACAATGGCACGGCAGTTGGCACGTATACATTAGAAGTAAGTACCAACGGATACATTGCGAAGAAAAGACTCGTAAGCATTACCGCTGACGAATCGACGGTGAGCGCAGGTAACGTGTCACTAGCTCGAAGTGGAAGCATCACGGGATTTGTATATGAAGATGACGGAACAACCGCGATCGCTAATGCGACGATGACAGCTAATGATGGCAGTGGACACACATATACCACAACGTCGGGCAATAACGGCGCATATACTTTTTCCAATTTGCGTCCGAATAAGCGTTACAAACTGACGGTTTCAAAAACCGGGTTTGTGACGGAAAAACGGTACAATATTGTCGTGAAGTCTGGAGAAACGACATCGGGTCGAAATTTTAGTCTTGATTCAAGTTTTAGTTTCAGTGGACAAGTCCGAGATAAAAATAACGCGGGTCTCGATAACGCGACACTGTATCTTTACAGTCGGAATACACCTCGAACGAATACGTGGGTTGCAAAAGCAACAAGCGATGGCAACGGAAATTTTAATTTTTCTGAAATCGCTTTAGGAAAATACCGACTGACAATTATGAAAGATGGGTATATTGTTTTGAAAAAGGAAAGTGTAACGATTGATGCAAACATTTCCGATAAAAAATATACTTTAAAGACGGCATCTGCGGTATTTGGGCGCGTGACCTCTCAAAATGCGCCAGTAGATAATGCGACGGTAACGATATATTCTGTCGATACAGAAAAAGACGAAGGGTATACAACGACAACAACGGACAGCGACGGATATTATCTGATGCAAGGGTTGAAAGCAGGAAAATATCGGATTCGGGTACAGACAACTGATTATGTAGAGCGTATTGTGACGAAGACTTTGGATGCCGGTAAACAAAGACAAGTGGATATGCAGCTTGTACTAGCAGGTTCTGTGAGTGGATATGTTTGGGATGAAGCAAATAATCTGCCGCTTTCCGGATACCCTGTGAGGGTGTATGGTAAATCGAACTATGCGTATACGGATGAGAATGGATATTATATTTTGGATGGCCTGGCTGCGGGGACCTATAAACTATATGTGGCAAGTACTGGATACGAAACAGAATATTACAACGACGCATCAGATGCTTCTTCTGCAGCCGGAGTCACGGTAAAAGCAGATGAACAAACCAAAGGCATTAACTTTTTACTCAGGCAGCGGTAAGGTCGATGAGCGAAAGGTATCATAAGAGATCTCAGAGAGACCTCGTAGAATTTTTTTCTCGAGGTCTCTGTCTGTTTTTCGACTCCATGAGGTGATCTTGCACACAATCTATTTCTTTAGTAGGATAGCCATGTCTTTAAAGACAGACAGTCAGCTTTGTGTACGGCCTCTTTTTTTGTAAGAAGAGTCCTAAAGTTGTACTGATGTTTTTTGAGCAGGTTATTTACAGAATCTCGCACAGACTGTCTGACAATTACTTTTTGAATATTTCGAGACTAAGGTTAGTTAACGAAATTTTCAAGAATCGCCACACTGGCAGTTCTCAGACAGTCTGAATATAAGGAGGTGCACATTGAAACTCAACATTCGTCGTGTCGCCGTTATCGGCGCGGGCACGATGGGATCACAGATTGCCGGCTGGCTTGCCCAGTGGTTTGATGTGGATCTCTTCGATGTCCAGCAAGGTGACGTGCAAGTTTCTCAACTCGCATGGGAGAAGTTACTTGAACGCGGTGCAGTATTCTCTGCGCAAGACCTGCTTCGCATTCGACCGTGTACAATCGGTGTTGATGACAAGCGACTCGCGGATGCCAATTGGATCGTCGAGGCAGTCTATGAAGAGCTCAAGGTGAAGCAAGGTGTCTTCAGACTCATCGATCAGCACCGCAGAGCAGAAGCTATCGTGAGCTCCAACACGAGCGGCCTCAACATTGATGAGATCGTTGCGGGCACTTCACAAGACTTGCGTGAAAATACGTTCGTCACGCATTTCTTCAATCCAGTTGCCGTTCTGCCGTTACTCGAGGTCTGTGCGGGGACTGCAACAGATCCGCAACTCTTCACAGCCTTCATGGAGTTCGGGCGTGATGTGTTACAGAAAGGAGTTATAGAAGTTTTTAACACGCCGAACTTCATCGGGAACCGACTTGGCGTCATGGCCATGCAGATTCCTTTCTTTCACTGGCCAAAGGGCATGCTGGTCAATGATGTTGATGCGGTGTTCCAGGTACTGTTCGGTTGGAAACCGCTCAACACGGCAGACATCGTCGGTCTGCAGTTACTGGAACCGGTCGCGAGTAACGTGTTCGACTATGAGCACCTCGAGCCCGACCCGTTCCTTCACTACTTCCACCCCATCGAATTCGTCGAGCGACTTGTGAAGCTCTGTCATACGGGTCGCAACGCTCTGAATCAGCGTGGGTTCTACGCTCGTGAGGGCAAGCAGAAGTTCGTCTTCGACTTTGAGAGCAACATGTACGTTCCGTACCTTCCTGAACAACCTTCGAACAGGTACCCGTCTCTGAGCGAAGCATCGCTACTCACGCAGCAGGGCGATGCTCACAAAGCGCGCCAGCATCTTCTACAGGGGCCAGATGCAGCAGCCGAATTTGCTCGGAACTGCTTTTACCCGGTCCTTACCTACGCGCTCTGGCTCGTGGGGAAAGTCTGTGAGGATCTACTTTCCATTGACAAGGCTATGCGATGGGGGTTCAACTGGCCCATCGGCCCTCTGCAGATCTGTGAAATGATAGGGCGTGTTGCAGTGATTGCCGGTGCAGAGCAGGTCGGTTATTTTACAGCGACAGCGATACCTGATTGGTATCGAGAAGCTGGCGTGCACATCTATAGTACCCCACAGAAACCACAGAGTGTACGACAAAGTAATGGCGTATGGCAGTCCATTCCCGAGACTGAAGAAATAATCGATCTCGAAGAACTGCGAAGGGAGGATGGAGGAAACATCATCAGTCAAAATAATGATGCGACAGCATACCGTCTGGGTGATCTCGATGTGGTGCTGGTAGAATTCCACTCGGGTGTGGTGAATCCGTTCACTCTCCAATGCGTTGATGTGTTAGAAGATGCACTCAACATTGCCGAAGCAGACGACCTCCCGGTGATAGTCGGACATGCGCACAAGAAGGCGTTTTCTGCAGGTGCAAATCTTTTGTGGCTACTGGAGCAGGCTCAGGCAGGAAACTTCGCCGAGATCGAACGGTTTTTGGTGACGGCACAGGATCTCACGCAGAGGATGACCTATGCGAGAGTGCCTGTCGTCGTCGCACCGCATAGCCTCGCACTTGGTCTTGGTAGTGAGCTCATCCTTGCAAGTACTCGCACAGTCGCAAACTTCTGGCTGTTTCAGGGTCAACCGGAAAAGGATGTGGGTCTGGTAGCGGCAGCGGGCGGATGCATGCGTACGTTGCGGAACGCACTGGAGGGAATTCCGTTTCAGGTGATGACAGGCGCGGGTTGGACAGTTGAGGTGGCGTGGCAGTTCATAAAGCCAGTGCTTCTGCTGCACGTAATGTGTGCTCGCTCCAAACACGCAGTGCACGCGCGAGATCTTGGATTCTTGCGATGCGATGATCTCATCGTGCATTCGCGTGGACTCGGTCAGGAGCACGTGTTGTTTCGTGCTTGCCAAGAAGCGCTTTGGCTCAATGGACAGCAGCTATACCTGCCGCGGAAACCGTTTCTTTTCAACCTGCCGGGATGCTCACTCTCTCAGCCGCTCGCAGAAGGGGTGATCATCGCGCTCGAGGTTCCGTTTGACTCGCATTCAGCAACCATCATCCGTCGACTTGCATACATTCTCTGTGGCGGGACTACCCACCTCGGTAGATTCGTCACTGAACAGGATCTACTTGATCTCGAACGCGAAGCTTTTCTCTCGCTTGTGGGCACTCCGGAAACGCAAGCGCTCATCGCGAAGATCGTAAAAAAATCGTGATGTACGCAAAAATGTTTCGGATAACCTAAGTGAGAGTATGTAATTTTTAAGACCCTTCTTGTAGCAAGTCTCAGGACTCAATACAGGAAGGGTCTTTGTGTTGAGAAATGACGCGTTCCGTACTGGGAGCCGAATTGTAAGCAATGAATGTGAATCATAGAAAAAAGAGGAGGCAGACGCTCGCTTTCGAAGCACTGACACTGCACAGTGTGCTGAGAAAGGAGAGTCTTCCTCCTCTTTTGCTTTGTGCATTGGACAAGAAATAGTATTCGGCGATAGTCGCACTGCATTAACGCATTCATTGACAGTCCACTATTTTTCTTGTTAAGTAATGTATATGAAACAACCCGTCATGCTTCGTGTGCGTTTTCCTTTTGAGAGCGCGCATACCAACGTTCTGAATCAAATCGAAAAATTTGAAACTTTTTTTTACAGTATTTTTTTGCCGCTGTCGGATCATAAAGAAACACTCGGCCTCGAAATTGTGCAAATTCGCGGCATCATGAATTTTTATATGATCGCTCCCAACGTACTCGTTGCGACGGTACGGTCATTTTTTTATGCACTCTTCCCAGATGCTTCGCTCGAAGCAATGGACGATTATGATCAACTCAGCCGACTTCCATCGCAAGCGGTCGGTTTTCAAGTCCAACTCAAAGGCAGCGAAGCTTTTTCACTGCGCTCGGCGCGCACGATGAGCGCGGATCCCCTGAATGCTTTTTTCAATGTCTTGGGTCAGATTCCAGCTACGGATGCAGTTTTTTTTCAGCTGATTCTCCGCACAGTAGATGAATCACTCACCGGCGAAGGCACACGCGCGAGCGGTCTATATGGCTTTGCAGAAAAACAGGAGATTCAGGTAGTAAAACCGAAGTTTAATACGACAATTCGCATCCTCTATTTTCCAAATAACGCATCGCACATTGACATGCACAACGCTTCTTTTGAAAGCATTTTTAGTCCGTTTTCTACAGAACAACTCCAAATCGTTGTAAAGACGGCTCCTGCTGTGCAGACGGCGGTCGATGCTTATTTTAGTCACTCAGAGCAACCCACTGGCGTATTTAACACTGACGAAATCGCAGCACTCTTTCACGCGCCAGATGCTGCGTCCAAGATCAGTGGCGTGAACTGGCTTTATTCTCGACGTGCTGAACCGCCTATGCATTTACCTTCTACGGAAAATACACCGACACAGGATATTTCGATTTTCGGTGTCACAAATTTTCGTGGACAGCAGATGGAATTCGGAATTAAACGCGAAGATCGTCGTCGGCATCTGTATGTTGTAGGTAAAAGCGGCACCGGAAAATCCAAACTCCTTGAAAAACTTATTGCCGATGATATCAAGATGCACAAAGGCGTGTGTGTGATTGATCCTCACGGTGATCTCGTGCAGGCGGTACTCGCGCATGTTCCGGAAAGGCGCATCAGTGATCTCGTACTCTTTAGTCCAGCGGATTTAGATTATCCGATTGCCTTTAACCCTGTAGCAAACGTGTCGCGAGAATTCAAACAACAAACAACGCAGGGGTTAATTGAAGTGTTTAAAAAATTTTTCGGCGCTGATTGGTCACCGAAAATTGAGCATGTATTCCGATTTACTGTTCTTGCGCTATTGGATTATCCGAAAGCGACGATTATGGGCATTCAAAAGATGCTTACAGATCGCGCGTATCGCCAGCAAGTGATTACAGTCATCCAAGATCATGTCGTCAAAAAATTCTGGGCAAATGAATTTTCGAGTTGGTCGGAAAAATTTGATAACGAAGCAATCGTGCCGCTCGTCAACAAATTAGGACAATTCCTCTCTAACGAAATGGTACGGAATATCGTAGCACAATCCAAAAACAAGGTGGATCTTGAAGAAATTATGAATAACGAAAAGATTCTGCTTGTGGAACTTTCAAAAGGAAAACTCGGTGAAGAAAATGCAGCGCTCCTTGGTTCGCTCATCATCACCAAAATCGAACAAGCCGCCATGGCACGTGCATTTTTAAGCGCAGAAAAACGGAAAGATTTTTATCTCTATGTTGATGAATTTCAGAATTTTGCGACAAAAACATTTGATAACATTCTCTCGGAAGCTCGTAAATATCGCTTGAACCTCACGATTTCACATCAGTATCTTGGGCAGTTACTTGCTTCCACGCGCGAGACGGTGTTTGGGAATGTAGGTTCGCTTATTACCCTGCGCATGGGCGCCGATGACGCCAATTACATTGCCAACGAATTTGCTCCGCGATTCAGTGGATATGATATTATTAATCTTGGAATTCGCGAAATGTATCTCAAGATGTCTATCGACGGTGTTGTGACTCCTGCCTTTTCTGCAAAGACGATCGATGTTCCAGATCCGGTCTTCCCCGCCGAACTCCGTCAAAAAATGATGACCGCAAGTCGCACGAAGTACGCAACTCCAACAACAGATGTAGAAAAAGAAATCGCCGAGATGGATAAGATTGGAAACGGATCAAATACACATACTACCAATGCAAATGCGTCTGATGAGGAGGGTGATTTTGAAGAGCCTCTTGTATAACGCCTTCTTGCACGGGAGAGGCCGATAGACTTTTTAACTGCACAATGTATGCGCAAACAGCAGCTCGTCAATATGCGAAATCATCCGCTCGTATTTTTTGATATTGAAACAACAGGCATTATCCCCGAGCAACATGAAATTATAGAACTCGCATACGTTGTGGCTGATCAACACACGCTGCGTATCCTGAAAGAAAAATCTTTGCAAGTGCAGGTAAAACATCTCGAAACAGCTGATCCGTTTGCGCTTTCGATTATTCAATATGAGAAACGGGATTGGTCGGATGCTATGCCTCTGCGTCAAGCTCTCGCGCAGTTTTTAGAAGACGCAAATGATGGACTGCTCATCGGGCAGAATATTTCATTTGATTGGGCGTTTTTGCGGAGGGCTTTATCCAGCGAAGGGCTCGAAGATACGTTACACTATCATCGTCTCGATATCATGTCCATGGCATTTCTGGTACTGCATGATGTTCCAGAATTGAAAAAATTTAGTCTGAAAGAATTGACGACATATTTTCATGTGCCACTGAATAAAGAACACGAAGCTCTTTCGGATGCGCATGCAACTCTTGCTGTCTATAAAAAACTTCGGGAGATGACACCAAAATCAACTTCCTGAAAGTTTGAGAACGACGGACGCTTATAGTATGATTGCTCATACATCTTCAGCGCGAGTTCCGTGAAGATGTGTCATGTCGCGGGTATCGTATAGGGGCTATTATATCTGCCTTCCAAGCAGATGAGACGGGTTCGAATCCCGTTACCCGCTCCAAAATTAAACACTCGTCTTTTTTGTAGGCGCCGTCGTTGGAGATACTTCTTCTTGATTACGTTTGCGAATGAGAGATGCGTGCCAGCTGAATATAAGACTCGCAATCAACATGATGGGAAGTGTTACGGCGTACGTTGTGTGATAGCGATTAAGAGTATTTTGTCTGTCTGTAAACATTTGCGTATCTTTTTGCCACTGCGTTGCCAAATCTTTATATTCTGCTGGCAATGAACACTCTTCAGTGCAAGCAACGACATTTTCCACATTCGCGATCGCTGTCGTATCATAGGGTCGAAAGGGCGGATTGTTCCCCTTTTTTTCCGGCAACAATAACTGATTCATTAAAGCATTCACAAGAAGGCCGACCGATACGAGTATCATCACTAGTGTTGTGAACGAAACGCCATAATAATAGACGTGTTGCGTTGCGCTCTTTTTTTGTGTCGTTGCAAAAGAGCGTGTCATGATAGTATAACTCAGAAAAAAGATCGGTAGGGCAACGATGAGTATAGAGAGCGCATTAATTGCGTGAGTGCGATTGCGAATAGTAATTTCGTTTTGTGATCTCCAATTTTTATAATCTTCCATCCATGTTTTTATACTATCTTTTTGATTATCGGTGAGGGTGCATGTTTCTTGGATTTTGCAATCAATTTTTATAGGCACACCGTTTTCTGGCGCATTGATATAAAGCCCCGGTGGATAATTATAGCCAAATTGCTCATACTGCGCGTCCGGAAATACCCAGATACGGAAACCAACATGGGTAAGAAACACAATGCTTGCCGCCGAGGTCATGAGCGAGAGTAGTGTTAATATGGAAAAGAAGGCGTGCCGTACGGCCTGAGGACGTCCGATGACGGGCGTATCCTGCGAAAGGGCGATGACAAGCATGGCAATGCTGATAACAAAAGTGAAAGCAGCGGTTATGAAAGTAATAGGGGCAAAAAGAAACATAGGTATAGGTTAAAATGAAAAATAAAGTCGATGTGTTCTCATTGCAGTATAGCATTGTTCAGTCGCTTCTATGTAACGCGTTACCCTTGACCAAAAACAACTTCTGCGCTATACTGCTTTGATACTCCAACACAAAAATTCAGCGTATTCTTGCTGAATTTTTTGATTTCCGTTGGAGCGCGGCAGGTGAGGGTCTATGTGCATTGATATATACATTCGTCGCATCGCTTACGCAATAGAATGCGCGTTTTACAAAATTTTTTTGTAAAATGCCTCATTTCTATGGAGCATAAAGAAGCTTGACGAGTATATCATCTATTGCACGTACTTATTATTGATCGAGCGCTATGATCGGTGATATTCCGATTGCGAGCAGTACATCACTTCCATTGAGTTTATTTTTTTCCTTTTTAATGCAACTGTCGAGTATCGGTGGAAGCGAAACGAACAAACCAGAAACACAAAAAGTCTCTGAGGTTTCGCTCATACAAGAATATCGTGAGGCAGTAGATCTCATAAGTTACGGTCCGGCGATACCCGTGACTCCATTACCAAAAGAGCCTGAACCGCCACAACCCAAGCAACTGCTGAGAGTGTGGGCTACCGCTTATTGCAGTCATCCCGCCTATACCGATAGCAGTCCATTTATTACTGCATCAGGGCAACATGTAGCGCCAGAGATTATTGCCGCGAATTTTTTGCGCTTTAATACAGAAGTAGCATTCCCCGAGTTGAGAGGGTTTGAGAAAAAGAAATTTATCGTTGGCGATCGCATGAATCCCCGCTTCTGGCACGCAGTAGATCTCTGGTTTCCAACCTGTAATGAAGCGCGGCAATTCGGGCGCAAAGCAACGACCGTCGCTATTTATTAAACTCTTCAGAGTTGCTCTATGAGAAGATGTAGATGACTTGGAAAAATTAACTTGTCATAATAACAACGAGGGGGAAGATTCTCCCTATCTCAGCACACTGTGCAGTGTTAGTGCTTCGAAAGGGAGAATCTTCCCCCTCTTTTTTTATTGTATAAGAAACGTTATCCAGCGACAGCGTCTCATTGAATGAACAAATATACCGAACAGAGAGCGACTACAAGGTATTTTTTTGTAACGAAAAAACCTCTCTGATTCCATATAGAAGGTAGAAATGCTGCATGGAAATCAAGAGAGGTTTTCGTAAATGAACTCGAATATTTTGTTGCACCTCACGTGTTTTTTTGTGCTACACGGGAGCGCAACATTGTTGAAATCATCTGGGAGCGGGGCCGCTGGGCGGAGGATAACTCGGTCGGATTTTCGGTTTTTTCGGTCCCTCTCGCTTCGAATCTTTCCACTCCGGTTTGAATGGATACCGGAGGTGCAGCCGAAACCCGAAGTGGCCGCCGCCCTCATCAGAGGGTTGGAATCCGCCGAAGAGTTCCGCCCCCCAAAATCCCCAATACGGCTGCCCGATATTGATCGAAAAATCAATCTGATGTCCAGGATGGACAAAATTTTGATTTTTCAACGTGATGCGAGGGAGCTCCGGCGAGCCAATCCGCGCCCCGAAGGAAAAATTGTTTGAAAGATACAATTTTCCCTCGCCTTCCCAGAGGAAGACATGCGGCGCAACTTCGCCAGGGAACCAACGCCGACCGAATTTCCCGCCGACCTCGAAGGCGTTCAACCGGAGCACGGCATCGCTCCAGGCCTCACCGGTTTTAACTTCGTCGTAGTTCCACTCCTCGGTGTCCGGAAGCGGGAACGATGCAACGCCACCCATAATCCGAAGCGCAGCGCGGTCATGCCCTTCCACCATGTTAATGAGGTGGAAACCGCCGTAAATATTGACGGTTTGGACATAAACGCCCGCCACCTCGGCTGTCTTCGGTGGGACGCCCGCGCGGAGACCCAAGCACCAACCCATCAAACAACCGTCCGCGTCAATGAAAAACGCGTGGGTGCCTGCATAACTATCGATACCCCCTCCAACCTCCGCATACCCAGCAGGTCGCACTTCTTCTTCCTGCGCCATTGGGGCGGTAACCGAAACCAAAAAATACAAAAAGAAAAACACGATTCCTGCGAAATTTTTCATCTCTTTATCCTTTCTTCGGTCGCATCGCTTTATCTGTTTCGATGTACAGACAGCGACGCTTACACAAGTGGGAGGTGGGGGGTCAGATAGAGGCACTCCACACCTACCCGTGTTAGTTTATTTAAAGGTACTTTTAAGACTATAAATTATACTCCAAAAATAGAATTTTGTCAACCATAATAACATTTTATACTACAAAATTGTATTTCTGTAAATTTTATGCTATAATAATTAAAAATCCCCATTATCGTTGATTATGTATTATTGAGAATTCCAAGGTCAAGAACTCTCATAACTCATGGAGAGTAGTTTTCTAAAATCAACCACACATGATTTACACATTGCAGCAAAGTTCGTGGAAAAGGCGAAGAGTGAAATAAATTGCATTTCCTACTCACACAGCGATGTGTATCAAACTTTTGCGATAGAAATTCAGTGAAATGCGCAATTCCCAATGCAATAAACACACAATTGAATGATTTTATTCCTGCAATGTTCCACGTGGAACAATCTGTTTGAAATGAATACGATACAAAACAATTTTTTGCCACAAATGTAAAAAATATGCGTTTTGAAGTTGAGAATACAGCATCAGCTTTTTGCGCGAAGGTTCATTGATATCAAAGCTCAATATCTCCCTATTGGGTCTGTCGCCGAATACCATTTCTGTTGCAATCGTAGCATTTCGGCCAGCATCGCTTCAAAATTTTTCAGCTTATATTCTATATAAACCTCAAAATTTATTCAGCGGTTCTGTCACGAAATTCTACGATTTCACAGACGAAAGCGTATTCGGCGACAGACCCCTATTGCAAAACACCTTCGGCACTCGTTGAATATATCGAATCAACTCAAATGAGATTGCATTGCTTCGCGGTATCCTTGAGTGGACTGTCACCGAATGCGCTTTCACTCGTGAAAATGAATTTTAGTCATAAGCAAAAGAGGAGGCGGATGAGAACTTTCGAAGCACACTGTGCATTGTCAGTGCTTCGAAAGTTCTCATCCGCCTCCTTTGTTTTGTATATTGAACAAGAAATAACATTCGACGACAGTCCCTTAGTTTTCCGAAACATGGCATATTTCTAAGCCTTTTTTACAGACAAAACATTATCCATGAGCTGAAGCATCTGCCACCATGTTTTCATAATTCCTTTATGTTCTAAAAAAATGATCTGCATGTCACTTTTATTTGTAATAAATGTTGCGCAAAAAAATTCGGAAATAATACTAAAACTGTCAAAAATTGTTCCACGTGGAACAAAACGTATTTGAAAATTGTCGGCATGCTGTTCAGAAAAAGCAATGTCATGAGGTAATGGAGGAAGGTACAGATGTATTTTTCCGGCACCCGTCTTCATTTGGGAGAATAATCCAAGCATCAGATTGCGCAGCAATGGAGTCACAGTGTGAAATGAACCGACAATATACACAAGCGATTGGGATTCTATCTGTTTTTGAAGAAACGGCAGTCCACTCGATCCAGATAGAATTCCAAAGTGAGGTGCCTCTTGGAATGCAAGTGAATTGAACGTTGGAAGATATTGCTCGAGAAGTTGTTTCTGATGTTCCACGTGGAACAAAAGCTCGGCTGGTTCAACAGCATGATATCGCTTTTTGTCAGACATCGTAGGACTTATAACAAGCTTTTTCGTAACAAGTCCCTCGAGAATTGCATAGCATGTTGAACGTTTGAGTCCAGAAAACTGTGCAATTTTTGATACATTCAACTCCCCATACTGTAAACAAGCGAGATAAATTTTGGCCTCCTTCGCAGAAAGACCGAGAGTTTTGAGTACAACTTCGAGATCCATAGTATTTCAATTCGATATTCTCTAAAAATTTACAATTGAAGTGCACCATGAAATTGATCAGCGCATATCACTTGTTTTTTCCTTACGCTCTTAGCATAGGGTCATTCAACATGCGCACAAAAAATTTCATTCCCTGGGGCTAGTTGCTAAACCAATTTCATGGTACTCAATGTTCCACGTGGAACATACACGACAGCGTGATATCTATATTATAAATAATGTCGAAAAAAATGACAGAAATGTATTCATGGGGTCTGTCGCCGAATACGCTTTCTTCTGTGAAAAAGAAATCGTGATCATCAAAAGAGGAGGAAGACTCTCCTTTCTCAGCACACTGTGCCCTGTCAGTGCTTCGAAAGCGAGAGTCTTCCTCCTCTTTTTTCTATGATTGAAATTCACTTTCACAGACGAAAGCGTATTCGACGACAGTCCCAAAATATGATGCAGAGGGATTTGAATGTACCTATGATTACTTTGACTCTTAAGCATTTTTATGCTAAAATTAAATTAGTTTGATTCGGAAAACAAAAATAAAAAAATATGCAAGAGAAACACAAACTTGTTGTTCGTGCAGTTTGTGTGTGGCCGCACCGGCAGAAAAATTTTCGAAGACGCCGAGTGCTTCAACCGCAACTCAATGTTTTTGGGCATGTTCTTTCTTTTTTTATAGCCTGTTTTGGTGTTATAAGTCTTGTAAGCATTGTGCTGGGGTTGCAACATGAGTCCTTGGCAAAAAATTCTTTTGAAGCAATGAGCGTCGAGCCCTCTATCGCTCATTCCACAAACAATAAAAATACTCGTCCAAACATCACTACTGACAAACAAATTTCCGATATTCTCTCGCAAGGATATATTGGAACATATGGCGCGCCGCCGGCACTTCCTCTCATACGTATTCAGGAACAACGTTCACTCAGACCCTTGGATGTACAAAGAAATAAACCAACACGATCCAGTGAACCTAACTCACATGAATCTACGCTCCCGCTCGCTCGCGCAGATTGGGAAAATCTCGCGCATACCTATGCCACACATGTTTTATTGACTTCAGTCACGTTTCCACAGTCTCAAAAAAAACCCCAGCTCCAACACAATAGAACACAGCCAAGCAAAACGAAACATACTCAAAATAATATACAAAACAAAGCTGCCGTCACATCAAAAAAATGGCAGTCAAAAAAAATCGCAGAAAGTTACAAGACTCTCCACATTGATGCCGGGAAAGCAGCAACATTTTGGGTGGATTTTCAAAATACTGGCACCGAAACATGGCGATCTACCGGAAAGCATTTTATCGCACTGAATGTCACAAACCCAGCCGGTCGTGAAAGTTTTTTTCATCATATGTTTTGGCCAAAATCTTTTCGGCCGGCAATAATGAAAGATAACGAAGTACCTCCAGGGAAAACGACGCGTATTTTTTTTGCACTCCAAGCGCCGGATGCGGGCGGTACTTTTGAAGAATCATTTGCACTCGTTGCTGAAAACCTCCTTTGGATCCCGGGAGGGGAAGTAACACTCAAAATTAAAGTAAACGATCCACCGCCACTCTATAGCGCAAAAAAGGTGAGTCAGAGTTTCGATACCATGAATATTACACCTGGTCAGGCATTTACATTTTGGGTCGAGTTCAAAAATACCGGTCGTTCTCCATGGTATAATGACGGCGAAAATTTTATCGCGTTAAATGTTGCTGATCCAAGCGGTCGAACGAGTCCCTTTCAGCACGAATCCTGGAAAGAATTTCCTTATCGTCCAACACGGCTTGATCAGAAAAAAGTAACGCCAGGAGAAATTGGACGATTTACTTCCGCACTCAAAGCACCAGAAACGCAAGGAAACTATGTTGAAAATTTTCACATCGTGAGTGAAAATCTCACATGGATTTCCGGTGGGCATGTAAGATTACCTGTCATCGTCAAACAAAAACCAGGCAACACGAAAAAAGCAGCGAATGAACCAAATATTCGCATTGGACTTTATGAACCACAAAATTCAGTGCAGATGAAAAGTTTTTACGGTACATTGACGTTACAAAGAACAAACGGTGAAATCCTCGAGACGTTCTCAGAGGACACTATCGTTGTATTGAATTATCAGAACGCAGTCTATACCGCAAGTATCGCTGATCGCAGCTATAGTGATCCGCAACCTTTTCGAGTGACGAGTGAAGCGAAAAAGGGAGTCATCGAAATTGTGAATTATGAAAATCGGCCACCTTGGAATGCGGCATTGAATGATAATACTTTTCGAGGCGCTCTCGAACTTGTTGTGAATAATAAAACGCAAACATTGTGGGTTGTGAATGAACTTCCGCTTGAATCCTATCTCTACGGCATTGCAGAAGCAGGTAATGAAAACGACGTGGATTATCTCAAAGCACTCATGACTGCTGCGCGAACATACGCACTGTATCATTATCAAAATCCAACAAAATATGCCGGTGCACCTTTTTTACTCACTGCAACGGCCGCAGATCAATTATACCGTGGCTTTGGATTCGAGAGTCGCGCATCGAATATTGCCAAAGCCGCGAAAGAAACAAGTGGCAGAGTCGTAACATATCAAGGTGAAGTAGTCGTAACTCCTTATTTTTCACAAAGCGATGGGCGTACACGAGCATGGGAAGAAGTGTGGGCTGGCGGACCAAAACCGTGGCTTGTTTCTGTACCGGATCCTTGTTGTACAGAAAAAGAATTACTCGGTCACGGGATTGGCATGAGCGCAGCTGGAGCACGCCATTTTGCAAACGAGGGAAAAAGTTGGGATTGGATCCTTACGTATTATTACACTGGCGTAGCGTTACAAGAATGGTATTAAAATATGTTGAAACAGGGTTATAAAATATCTGTTCTATTGAGTCTTGTTTTCTTTGTATTCCTTTTGATTTCGCAAGCGCACGCTATTTCTGAACGTATCTTTTCCTTTACAAGTGACATTACCGTTCAGGAAGATGGCTCGATGATTGTAACGGAAACGATACAAGTATTTGCGATCGGTGACAGTATCAAGCGAGGAATTTTTCGTGATTTCCCCACGTTGTATCGTGATCGTGGCTTTCATAAAAGCGTGAGTTTCCAGGTTCAAAAAGTTCTCAAAGATAATAAGCCAGAACCTTATTTTCTCGAGACACTTGCAAATGGAAAACGGCTGTATATCGGAGAAGAAAACGTTTTTTTGAAACCAGGAGTTTATACTTACAGCATCACATATGCGACTGACAGACAATTGGGATTTTTTGAAACGCACGATGAACTGTATTGGAACGTTACAGGGAATGATTGGGCATTCCCTATTGAAAAAGCTGAAGCTTTTGTGCACCTACCTTCTGCAGTGCCGTTCGAAAAGATCACGACTACTGCCTATACAGGATCAACGGGTGATCGCGGCACAGATTATACATTTGAAAAAGCAGCGGACAATACACTCCATTTTACTGCAATACGCATGTTGCATAACGGAGAAGGTTTGACTATCGTCGTAGGATGGCCTAAAGGTTTTATAGCAGAACCTTCACAGCAATTGCGTTGGCAATATTTTCTCACTGACAATCGTGGACTCCTCATTGCCGGTGTCGGTTTTCTTATCCTCGTTATTTATTATATTATTGCGTGGGTATGTGTTGGACGCGATCCACGTCGTAATATAATCGTGCCACAGTATACTCCACCGCAACAATTCTCTCCAGCCGCATTACGCTTTGTGGCACATATGCGCTATGATAACAAAATTTTCGCTGCCACTCTTATTGATCTGTGCGTCAAGGGAATACTCAGAATCGAAGAAAAACAGCACACATATACCGTTCATCGCATACGTGACGACATCGCGAAGCTGTATGAAGAAGAGCAAAAATTTTTGGATAAACTTTTTCCAAGCGGACATCGCTCTTTAAAACTCAAAAACACCAATCATCTTATTATCAGCGAGGCTCAAAAAACACTCAAAAAGATTTTACGAGATCGCTTACAATCAGAATTTTTTCGACTCAACATCCCGTGGTTTCTCTTAGGAGTTTTTATTTCTCTCAGCACTTCCGTTATCGGATTTATGTTAACCTCACAGGGAAATCTTACAGCATTCGGAAGTGGAATCATCATCGCATTCATTTTTATAAACGCACTACTCATCAAACAAAGTTTGAGGCTCATCCGGCTCGCCCGATTTCAAAAAGCAAAGCGTCGGCATTACATATTTGCAGTTTTCGCTTCGGGTTGTTTGAACCTTGTACTCACGGGGGTAGGTATTATTCTCATTGTTGCGTTCTACCAAGAAGCATCGCTGTGGCTTGGATTCGTTGTTTTCGCAAGCGTCGGAATACACGCGATTTTTTACCGAGTGTTGCGACAACGAACATTTGCAGGTCGAAAGCTTGTTGATGAAATTGAAGGTTTTAGACTTTTCCTTTCGATGACCGAAAAGGATCGTCTGAATTTTCATAATCCACCGGAGCGTACCCCTGAACTTTTTGAAAAATACTTACCGTATGCCATTGCGCTCGATGTCGAACATGCGTGGGCAGAACAATTTACCGATGTCCTTGTAAAAGCAAGTCAGGAAGAAGCAACCTACACTCCTATGTGGTATGCAGGCGCAAACTTTCAGGCGATAAACCCTGCGCTGTTTGCATCTTCGCTCGGCAATAGTTTTTCGTCTTCAATTGCTTCGGCATCGCACGCACCGAGTAGTTCATCTGGTTTTGGCGGTAGCGGTGGGTCTGGAGGAGGTGGCGGTGGCGGCGGTGGAGGTTGGTAAGTTGTTTTGGTAAGCACCGTGTCCCAAAAATAAAAGCGAAATTATTTTGGAGATGTCACCGAATACGCTTTCGTCTGTGAAAAATACATTTTGATCATAGAAAAATTGATAATTAAAGAGGGCGAGTTTCATGGTATTGATCGGAACTTTGGCGAGCGCTATCATGCAAAGTTAAGATCGTACGAGCAATGCCGTTAGGGTCCGGTATTTGTCGGAAAATAAAACGCTTTTCAGAGCCAGCGGATTGGATATGTGTTTCGCCATAATTAAAGAAGGTTGCAAACGCTCCTCTGACGATACTCGTAACATCTTGAATCTTTGTAAGATTGACCTCAGAAACAACTCGGTGGAAAAGACCTAATTGTTCAATACTCACAATACGTTCATCAGTGAGAATCCAAACATCGAGATAAAAATCAAGAAAATCACGAAAGAAAAACACCCAGATAAATAAATAATAAGTCGAGACGCCACAAACGATGAGTATAGTAAAAAAATCATCGGGCACAAAAAAATCAGTCAGAAAAATATTAATAAGCAGCAAAATAAGAATCGGGAGAGCCGCCATAAAGAGAAGCCAAAAAACATGTTTTGCAAACATGAGCCAGTGTCTACGAATCACAAGGAAGATACGTTCATTGTGGTGTTGTCCTGGAAAGTGTATTTTCTGTATGTTTGACATACTAGTTACGTACATTTTTGGAAGTATCCGCAGAAAAGGTAGGGATATCAATAAAGAATTTCGCGTCTCTCCAATGACTTTCAGCAAGAAAAAGTCCTGTAATAAAGAATATCCCCAAGGATACAAGAATAAAAATAAGTGTGACGAATTTTACAGCAGTATCGAAAATCCCGAAACGGATGGCATGATAGATATTAAAGAAGGCGAGTATACAAAAAAGGAAAACGATGACCCCGTAAACAATAAGGATGATAAAAGCAGGTATTTCCATGGGTTTATAAAAGTTTTGTTTGAAGTTCAACAGGCGCGATTTTATGTAAATGAGCGTAAGCTGCATGTGTTGCAATTCTTCCTCGCGTCGTTCGAGCTAAGAGGCCCATTTGCAGAAGAAATGGCTCATGCACCGTAGCAATCGTTTCCAATTCTTCGGCGGTTATTGCGGCAATTGTCTCGAGCCCTACAGGTCCGCCTTGAAAATTTTCAATAATCGTCTGCAAAATTTTCCTATCGGTAAAATCCAGACCCATGTGGTCGATCGCAAGTTTTGAGAGAGCTTCCTCAGCCAGCGCGCGTATGATTTTTCCATTGTTTCGAATTTGCGCGTAGTCTCTTACGCGTTTGAGGAGACGATTCGCAACTCGAGGCGTCTTCCGCGAGCGCTTTGCAAGTAACGCCGCAACATCTTCTGGCAATTCGACTTTCAGAATCCGAGCCGAGCGTTTAAGAATCTGCGTTATTTCTTTATCTTCATAATATTCTATACGAAAAATATTGCCAAAGCGATCACGGAGCGGAGAAGATAATAAGCTCATGCGCGTCGTAGCACCGATGAGGGTAAATTTTTGAAGATCGAGACGGAGCGTTTTTGCTCCAGGACCTTTACCTACCACAAGATCAAGGGAAAATTCCTCCATAGCGGGATAGAGTACTTCTTCAATGAGGCGTCGTAAACGATGAATTTCATCAATAAACAAAACATCGCCTTTCTCAAGACTCGTTAGGATAGCGGCAAGATCCCCAGACCGCTCAATAGCAAGTCCAGAAGTCACCTTGATATTCACGCTCATTTCCCGAGCAATAATATATGCAAGTGTTGTTTTCCCTAAACCCGGTGGGCCATACAATAGAACATGCTCAAGAACATCTTTTCGCTGTCTCGCTGCTTCCATAAAGATACGGAGATTTTCTTTGACACGTTCTTGTCCAAAATAGTCACGGATTGTTTTCGGACGAAGAGTTCGTTCTAAAGTTTTGTCTTCCTCTTGTTCGAGAGGCATAATAACAGGATCATCCATATGTTGTGAGGATACCAAATTGAGGGTTTTTTCGAAATCTTGACAAAAAATAACATGTATGTTATGCTTGTTTGTCATTCACAGAAATTGCACAGTTCCTCATAAAAAAGGCTGGAAACCAGCAGACACGACAAGCGGGATCATTTTTAAAGGTTATGTCGGGCTTTGCGCTCAACGTTTCTCTTAAGAATGCATCCTTGTCTGCTGTTTTCCGGCTTTTTATTGTTTTTTTGCATTGTTATTCTGGTTTTTATTCGTGTTGTTATTATTGTTCTTAGGAGTCTCTTGAGACTGAGATTGAGGTTTTTCTGCAGGCGTCACGCCAACAAGACACACTTCCTGCCAAGCCTTATAACGACTATCAAAAGTTTGCTTTCGTGTTTCTCCATTCGTAAGCGTTACAAAGTAATCAAACGTCGCATTCAGACCGGCGTGCGGTTTTTCAATACAATTCACTTCTCCCGGGGCAAGATCAGGGGTGGGAATTTCTTTCCGCGGCGGCGGGGCGGTCCAATTCGAGATGACTGGTTTGGTGCGCGCTGACGTACGTCCATCGTTTTTACCCCAGAATTCAAAAATCAGCTCGGTCCCTTCGACGCGTGTTTGGAAAAGAATATAATTACCGGTATCATTCACAAAACGAAAATCAGGAGAAGGTTCGTAGATCGTTGCATCAGTACCTGGCACTGCTTTCCCAGCATCGAATTTTTCAAAATAATAGGAAACAGCATATGAATGACTTCGCCTTTCAGTCACAGGAAGTCCGCTGCCCATCGTCGCACGAAACGTAGTCGTACCAAGTTGACACCCCCCACCGCCAATTTCCGGCACAGTTTTATTTCCTTTAATAACGAGTTCGGGAAGCCAGCCATCTTCTAAAGTAAACGGCTGCAGGGCACGAACAAGAGAAAATTCTTCCTCGGGCGCTATCAAAATGCCGTGGAGTTTCGAAGCCCCGTGCTTAATATTGAGAATGCGATTGCGTGGACTTCCTGCAAAATTGGAACGACCCTCTCCAATTTTTTCTACAATACCAAGATCATCGACATTTTCGGCCGTAACTTTTGGTTTTGTTTCCTTCATCACGAGTTGAATGTCAGATTGTTTTTCTTGTGTCACAACTTGGGAAATTTTTTCAAGACTCGCTTCAATATCAACTTCTTTTCCAAGTTGACTTTCCTGAATTTGTACCATAGTTCCATCTCGAATTTCGAATTTCCCTTCTTTCGCGGACACATAAACTTCTTTCGCTATATTCTGCAGATAATCTCGAAAAAATACAGAATCAAGCGTGAGTGAAATCTCCGCATTCGAATTATATCGAAACGCTAATGCCTTTTCTAAATTATCTTGTGTTATAGACCAAGAACGATCTTCATGATGGAGAGTGAGGGGTGCAAGGGTCACGAGCGTTTGAGCTTCGGTCAGAAGCTCTTTTGCTTCGTTAGTTTTGATACGTGGTGCGTCGTCGATGTAAGAAAGAAAGATAGGTTCTGTATTCAGGTCCTGAAGATGTTCGTTCGTTGTCATGACAAGCGCCGGATAATCAAAAGTTTTGCCAATAAATTCCTCCTGTACACGCGCTTCATGATCAACGAAAATAAGTTGCGCGTCTTTCGCCGGCTGTTCAAATTCTTGAAAATTTTCTGTGAGAATATTCACAAGTTCTTTTTGATCCATCGTATATTCCAAAGGGATTGCTTTTCTAAAAAGCAAACTTTGTAACTGTTCTTGAATATTCTGTGACCACGTTCCCTTGCGTCCAACAGCATAGGCGTGAGCCACGGTGGTATTGAGGTCGAAAGTAATAAAATCATAGGAAAAAGAACCTTCATCAGCGCCGCCAATCGTTGGAGTGACAGCCACTTGATAATCTTGCCATTGGTATTTCAAACCCTGTGTTTGTATGATTTCAGTTGGAACCTCAAGCATTTCAAGCGCCTCTTTTGCCGTAAAGCCAGTGAGTTGGTAATCAGCAACTTGTACGCCTGGAAAAATTTTCTGTTGATAATTCTGAAAAAAAATAAAATATGCGGTAGCGATGATAAGAGCGATGACGATACATATCGCAACGCATATAAGAATACGGGTGCCTAACCAAATATGAAACTTTCGACTGTGTTGACGGTCTTTTTTTGCTGTCATACATTATTTTTCAGTATATCTCTCACCCTCTTTCTCATTGATGGGACGTCGGCGGCTCCTCCTGAGTTTTTAGGAGCGTATTCAAAATTTGTTTCGCCATTTTTTCTCTCTCCTTCTGATTGATCTCATCGCTGACGATCGCAATCGTAAGTTTTGCGCCTTTCAATATTGCTTGTGGAAAAGCATGTTTCGGCCATTCAATGCGATCACCGTCTTCTGTGATAAGAATCACTTTCTGTACAGTCTCTGATTCAACAGTAACATGGAGAGTATACGGAAGATGATTGGGTGTGGTACTCATGTAAGAGGAATTTCTTTCACTCGAATTTTACGTGAATCTGCAGTTTCTTTTTTTGGAATAGTGATTGTCAACACGCCATTTTCCATCTGCGCCGCAATTTTATCTTCATGAACATCAACTGGTAGAATAATGGAACGTGAAAAACCTCCCCAGTAGCATTCACTATAGAGATAATCTTCTTCCGGAATAGTTACAGGTTTTCTGCGTAAACCCTTGATCGTGAGTGTGTCATTATGGAAGGAAATATCAACGTCTTCAGGATGTACTCCGGCAATAGTTGATTGAATGACGATGTGTTGCGATGTTTGGAATACATCGACCGCAAGTTGGCCATCAAAACTTGTCTCCGAAAGCCAACGTTCAAGTCCTTCATCTTGAGGTTCGGATGCCTGACCTGAGGTTTTTACTGTTTGCGCACTGAGATTTGCTTGAGCAGTCTCAGCTGCTTGTCTACTAAAAAAGTCTTCAGCGTCTTCGACATCATCAAAGTCAACTTCACTCAAAGATTGTAAACGCTGAACAAATGTTTGTTTTTCTTCTGACATTGTTTTGAAATAAAACTCTTGTCATTATTATACAACTCGCGCATAGTATAGGTAAAGTGAAGGCTATTCGAGTTCAAATTTTATGGAACTCTATTTTATTCTCGATAATATTCGTAGTCGATTCAATGTGGGTTCTATTTTTCGCACCGCAGATGCTCTTTCGGTAGCATACGTTTATTTATGTGGAATTACACCGATTCCACCGCATCCGGAAATTCACAAGACTGCCTTAGGTGCGGAAAATTTCGTTGCATGGGAAAAATCATGGGAACTGGGTGTCGTGTTTAAGGAACTGCGAGCTCAAGGCGTGAAAATTTTTGCGGCAGAAAAAACAGATTCAAGTATTGATATGCGAAATATAGTTTGGCCGAACCGTGTTGCGCTCGTATTTGGTCCTGAACGTGAAGGACATCATAACAAAATTCTCGAACTCGCTGACGCCGTAGTACACATTCCTATGTTCGGAAGCAAAACATCTCTGAATGTTGCGGTGGTTGCTGGAGTCCTGGGCTATTGGGTGAAACTTTTTCAAAAAAAGTTGATGTAGGCGACCCCAGGGGGAGTCGAACCCCCGTTTCCAGGATGAAAACCTGATGTCCTAACCACTAGACGATGGGGCCTTGATCAAGGCATTTTCAAGCCTAAGTAAGCAAAATATAACAATTTTTCATACAGGTGTCAAAGATGAATTTTTGGCGTCATCGCCGCAAGGGCAATAACTCGAGCTTATCTCACAAAATGAGATAGTCGCCAAATATCGTTTCCTGTGCAATGCGCATAACAAAAGAGGGGGCAGACTCTCCTTTCTCAGCACACTATGCAGTGTGAGTGCTTCGAAAGCAAGAGTCTTCCTCCTCTTTTATTTTTTACTTTGGATAAGAAACGATCTTCGGCGACTATCTTAAAATACAACTCGAAATACAAAAACTGCCGTTATTGGCAGTTTTTGTAAGCTGTGGAACCGGAGACTGAATCGAGAAGATCGTTTACCAAAACTTTCTTATTGTCCTACATCAATCTTCCGGACTTTGTCGTTGAGATAATCCGCAACAAACAATGTTGTGCCTTTCAGAACTATACCTTTAGGTTGTCCCCATGTGGCGACACTTATGTTACCATCAGCTACTCCGCGATCCCCGATACCAGAGACAAGATATGTTTTGCCAGCGGTAAAATCAATAACTCGAATGCGGAAATTACCAGCTTCGGTAAAATACAATTTTCCATCAGAGCCCATGTGTAGATATTCTGGAATATTCAAGTAAGCATCCACAAGATTGCCATCGCGGTATCCTGCTTTGCCTTTACCTACCAATGTTGTGACGTTATTATTGCTGAGATCAATTTTTCGAATGGCATGATTGTATTTATCCGCTGTAAAGAGGAATTTGCCATCGCTAGAAAGCGCTAAAGTATATGGGCCATTAAACTTGGCACTAGCACCCATACCATCTTTAAAGCCGGCAACTCCTGAACCCGCAATGAGTTTCGTTTTCCCTGTGGCAATAGTCACCATACGGATTCGGTTGTTTGAACCGTCAGCAATATAGAGTGTCTTTTGATCTTTGGAGAGTGCAATACCCGTAGGACGATTAAAATATGCACATCCCTTCGCTTTTGGTTTAAAGGTCGTTGGGCATGGACCACCTTCTTGGTAGCCATTATTGGAACGAAAAGCATTGATTTCTCCAGCGCCAGTCAGATACTTAGTTGCGCCTGTCGAAGTATTGATACTCCGAATGCGATGATTATTTCTGTCCACGAAGTAGAGCGTTTTTCCATCAGATTTCATGACAATTTGCGTAGGATCAGACATGCGTACCTCAGCGCCCGTACCCTCTTCATAATTATCCATTGGGCTTCCAGCAATAAAACGTGACTTTTCGGTGAGCAGGTTAAATTCGAGGATGCGGTCATTCGCAGTCATGAGAAGGCGAGTTTTATCAGGAGAAAGAATGAGGTCAATTGGTCTGCCGATGAGTGTATTCGATTTACTCCCCATTTCATGCATGTACCGCTGTTTACCAACGACTATTTTTTCGTTAGCGCCGTCTTTTGCGTCAAAGCGGAAAATACTTGAGCCGCCTTTAAAGAGCATAAGGAGCTCTTTCTTACCTTTATTTTTTCGGAAGAGCATGTCGGAAGCATCATTAAGCATTTCTGTTTCTCGACGCCTTTCAAGAAGTCGTTTTTTATTCCTTGGACCCAAAAGATCGATTTTCCAAATTTCATTCCAAACTCCTTGTCGTCCGGCAGCAACATAGAGGAAGCGGCCATCTACGCGCATGGCACCAAGGTCCTGGAATCCACCAACAAGTCGATTATGCGTGGTTCGCACTCCGTTCAGATGAAATTCTTCGATAGACTGATTGCCTTCCAGCATGACGAAAAGGCGATTGCCATACCAATCAATTTTCGATGGCGTTGGCATTCGATCGGCTACAACTTTCAGAACCCCGCCATTCAAAGAAGTTTGTACTACTCGATTATTTCCTGTATCAGTGATAAAAAGAACATTGTCTCGAATGGTAAGACCCTGAGGTCTTCGTAAACCAGCATTTTTTTCAACAATAGTTTCAACCATGTCTCCATATCCATCACCATCTTTATCTGTGGCAGCGCGAATACGGCGAATAGTACTATTTCCAGTATCAACAATATACATATCATTGTTGTTCGCGATCGTAATCCCCATGGGATTATGGAAATTTGCAAGAAGACGAGCGCCATCGGTCGTGCCGTATTGACCGTTACCAGCAAAGGTTGCGACTTTATCAGGTCTTATTTTCCAGTACCGAATGACATTATTTTGTGTGTCAGCAATAAAAATATCGCTTTTGGTACTTTTTGCGAAAGATCGGGACATATCAAGATACGATTTCAAAGGAGGCAGACCACTATTTTCTGCATTATATTGCCGGCTAAAGTAAGTCGACGTGTCACCAAAAGCCGCATGTGTTACACTCGGAATGAACAGAATCCCACTGATCACGAGAAGGGATTTAACGTAATTGTGCATACGTTTATGAATTTTAATTTTTAGAACTACTTTCATTGTACCATAAAAAATAGTAAAAATCAAACGTCTAAGCATTATACACTCAACTAATCACTCTCTTTTTGCAAATGAAAAATATGTATCATATTCTTGCTCTTGAAACTTCATG
>Ga0155531_111_pt1 | contig 113871 bp, 100 predicted proteins | sample RifCSPhighO2_12_FD_107188 | JGI IMG/M metagenome (GOLD analysis project Ga0155531, IMG submission 107188) | Candidatus Kerfeldbacteria bacterium RIFCSPHIGHO2_12_FULL_42_13 | reverse complement strand
CCAGATCTTCCGATTTTTGCGAGGATGGGACAGGAATTACTTTTCAAAAATACTACTTTCTGAAAAAGCAGGGAAGTCCCCAGACCCTCATGGCGATATTTTATGCCGAATCCGAAGCAGAATACAATCAGCTGAAGAATGACTTTGATGCCATCCTTCAGTCTGTGAGTTTAGCTGAGTAATATTCTCGACAGCATCTTTTGTGTCTGGCAAAGTAGAGCCCTCGCGTCTCGAGGCTTTGGTCGGGATCCCCCGATGTACGTCGGGCGGTTCTTCGTAACGAGTATTTTTTGCGGACATTTAATTTGGTTCAATAATAATCATCAATTTTTCTCCACTTTCCACGTTTCCATTATTCCAATCGTGGATCGCGTTCATGAGTGTTGATGCCTTATACACATAACCTTCACCGCGTTTGGTGCCTGGATCATTGGTAATAAAATTGTCATCTTTAGTGTAGCCGCGAATAACGAGCATGTGATACAGTGGACCTTCGCCGGTAAAGTAAGGGTTACCAAGCATACGCCCAGCAGCTGGAATCATCACGGGAAAACCTTGCGTGAGCGCTGCTTTGATAGTTTCTATTTTTGCTGGTTCCACACGTACGTTCGTGTATCCCCATAGGTCTTGTATGAATCGAGCGGTTTCTTGAGCGGTTGTGTCTTTATAAAATCCATAATACTGTTCTTGAAAATCTACAAGATCGAGAATTTTTTTGTCAGCGCGCGCTGGATCAAGCGTGAGATTTGTATAGAAAGCGTGGACCATGAGCGCTGCCGCTTCCTCACATGCTTCTTGGTAGGGGAGCGCCCAATTCGCGTACGGCGCTTGTGACGTGAATGGCACCGCGAGATTGATGGATTCCGGAATAATAGCGTTGGGTTTTTTGATTTCGGTCGTGTCCTGAGTAGTTTGCTCTTGCGGCATCGCTGATTCATTTGCAAATTCGAGAGTGTTCAGCTGTTCGGTCTCGAGATTTTTTTGCGTTGTTTCTGCCGGTGCATTGGATGTTGCGTTTGTTACTTCGTCGACGTTTTGTACTTCTCCATCATTTATATTTTGCAGCTGTTGTACCTCTGCATAACTTTGTGCTTGAGGTAGACTTGATTGAATGCTTGCTCGTTGCCAACTTTCATATGTTTCTCGAAGGCGCGCACGCAATAAAAATCCAATACCTACGACTAGGATGAGGATGAAGAGTATTTCAAATTTTTTGTACATGTTTGGACTGCAATGATTCCGCTCTGCGGAGGTTGTGTGTAACTTTTCTAACACGACCTTTTAAGGGTCTGTCGCCGAATACCATTTCTGCTGCAATCGTAGAATTTCGGTCAGCATCGTTTCAAAATTTTTCGGCTTATATTCCATATAAACCTCAAAATTTATTCAGCGATTCTGTCACGAAATTCTACGATTTCGTGACGAAAGCGTATTCGGCGACAGACCCTTTAAACAGGAAGACAGCCGAACTATGACTGGCTGTCTTGGGGAACAATGAATGTACTGGTTGTATTTCGCTGTTAGTTTTATTTTAGCGCCGAAGTTTTCTGGTTTCAAGCTTCGTTGGTCTACCGATCAGGGAGCGATGATTGAAAGAGTGCTGTTGAAGTCGCAAGCCACTATTTCTTTTCCATTTGAATCCTCCTTGATTCAGTTTGGTTGTTGGTTGCAAAAATCGCAATAGAACTACGAAAGACATATAAGCACGAGCATGATTGACAGTCAAGATTTTGTGTTTGCGATGTTTTTATGCTGTAATTATTCTATGTTTTGTTTTCAATCTTTACATTATTTCGCAAATTATCTGAAGCGTGCATTTTATAGTATTTTGCGAATATTACGATGTCGCACTCTTTATGTTTTCGCAATCGTGATCTTCATCACCGTTATTGTCGACTCGACGCCTCTTCTCGCTGCGGAAAATTTTGAAGCACCGGATTTTCAGGTCACACTGAGGGTTGCTGTAGCGCCCCAAGATATTGCTCCTCAAGCACAAGGAAGTTCGCTTCAGCAACTTGTGCGACAGGTTTTGAGGTTTTTCGCTCCTTTCGATCGCGTTGCACAAGCAACTTCATCTGTGGACGCGAAAACATTCGTTTCAACCGAACCTGTATGGATGCAATTACTTCGTGCTGTGTCACGCCCCGAACCCACACTCATTTTTGTTTTTCTTTTTCTCGCATCCCTTTGCTATGCGCTATATGTGACGCGTGGGACAAAACATTTTTTTACTTTATTTTACAAGCCTCGCGCGCATCTCTTTCATCATCTCGCAAGGCGGAATTCGACCGGAACGTACCTTCACTCGTATGCGCGTTTTCATCTCCATGCTTTCCTTTCGAAGCACTTTGCGCTCGTCAGCGGTTTTCTCTTATTCGCGAAAGTTACTGTTGTCGCTGGCCTTGCAACTTTACTGTTGGATTTTCCGTTGCTTTCACGCGCTACTGAGCGTGATGTGCCTGTGTTTCCGGGGGCAATGCTTACATATCACATCGAATATGATAATCAAAGCGATACATCTCTTTCGCGAGTTCAATTTTCTCACGTATTTCCTCCTGGCACCGCGTATGTTCCCGGAACGTTTCTTTGGAATAACATCTCTCTCACTGATGTAGCTGATGAAGACGGATTTACGATAACCGACGGTGGATTTACTTTACAATCGAATCAACTGCCAGTCGGCACAGGATCGTTTTCGTGGAACCTACGAGTCGCTCATCCTGCTCAAACGAACGCTATCGCAAGTAAAGTTGGATATCAAATAGATGACGGATTGTTGCAACAAACGAATACTTTCGTGAATCCGGTTGTTACTTTGACGATTTCAGGCAAGGCTTTTTATGATGTGAATCGCAATAATGTTTTTGACGCAACGACTGAAACCGGCATCGCCGATGTTCACTTCGCTTTGTATGAAGATACGAATCAGAGCGACGTGTTTGACGGAACTGATACACTGCTTGCGGAAATGAATACTGCGGAACAAGGCCTCTATCATTTTTCGGGTTTGCGTCCAGGACTTTTTTTTGTAAAAGTTGTGGATGCTCGTGAGGGTCCTTATGAACTTCTCGGTGGCTTTCAGGAGGTGCGATTGCAGGCGCTGGAGAGTGTCTCGAGTCAAGACGTCGCTTATATTTTACCTGATGTTGCGCAGAAATCGACGGTAATGTTCGGTACGCTTTGGCATGATATCGATCGTAATCAACAACATGATGATGGCGAGACGAATTTTAGTGATATAGAGTTACGTTTGTATCGCGATGCAGCGCACAAGGGTGTTTTGGAAACTCTGAATGATACACTTGTTGCAAGTACGTTCACGGATGAGGACGGTCGATTTCGATTTTTAATTCCAGAAGAAGGTGATTATTTTGTCCTGGTGTTGATGGAACGATTGCCGCAGGGGTATACATTGACGACCGCTAACCAACCGAAGCGTATTGCTGTGGACGTGGATACATCGGAAACGAATGTCGATAGTTTTGGATATGCATTGCCAACGAGCAGCATCGGTGACGAAGTTTTTGAGGATAGCAATAATAATACCTTGCATGATGCCACTGAAGCTGGATTTTCTGATGTGCAAGTGCTGTTGTATCGTGACGATGGCTCGGAGCAATTCGAAGAAGCTTTGGATAATCGTATTGCTGAAACTTTTACCGATTCCCAAGGGAAATATCTCTTTTCTCATGTAGCTTCGGGAGGGTACTTTGTAATGATTGACACTGCGACACTTCCGGACGAATCCGGATATCGTTTGACGACAGCTTCCAATCCTCGCTTTGTTGAAATTGTGATCGATACAGATCAAATGAACCTTCTTTCCGATTTTGGGTTTCGTTCGGAAACAGTAGGGAATGATATTCCCTCTTCGTCTGGGTCTCAGTCCAATATCGGCACCGGAGCGACTCCACAATCCGCATCATCACGCATGACTACTCAGTCTGCTCAGGTTCCAACGGAGACTATTCCTCAAACGAAACTGAATGTTGTACAGAAACCTGTGTCAGATACTCCGCAAGAGCCTGCAGTTACCACGCTTGATGTTGATTCCGATACTGACGCTACATTATCTCCACAGAGTGTGGCGCAATCTGAGCAATCTGCTGGCGATAGTGTTCCAACTGTAACGCCGCAGCCAGTTACCACCGAATCTGATTCTTCTGGGGAGGGTTTACAAATACAAAATGATACGGGTTATAAGAGTCGTCCTGTTACTTTACGTCCGTGGGCCACAGAAGATGCTTCGCAGGCTGCATTCGAGAATCTCCAAAGACAACTTATGCAGTATGCGGTACGTTTGACTCCGTATGCGGCTTCCGTTTCCTGGTTGGAAACTCCGACGCAACGTTTTTCTGTGTTTCCTCATACACTCTTGCCTATTATCTTTTTTGTTATTGTTCTTTCATATTGTCTTATGTTGCTTCATGCGTCGGAACGTTCAAAATTTTCACACCGCTCATCCGTTGTTTATAGTCGCAAAAAGCCTCGTCGCAAAACGTATGCGCGCGTTAGTGAATAAAAAAGTACAAACACTCCCGCAAGAGCCGGGTGTGTATTTTTTTCGTAATGCAAAAAACGCGGTGTTATATGTTGGGAAGGCTAAGAATTTACGTAAGCGAGTTTCTTCTTATTTCCAACATTCAAGTCTTGCGTCCGATAAAGAAAAAATGGTGACGGAAATTGTTGACCTCGAGTGCATGATCGTCCATTCAGAAACCGAGGCGTTGCTTCTCGAGACTTCCATGATCAAGAAATATCGACCGCAGTATAACATTGTTCTCAAAGATGATCGCAATTTTTCTTACATCAAGGTTACTGTTCAAGAGTCTTTTCCCCGGGTGTTCGTTGTGCGTCAGATGATTGCGGACGGTAGTAAATATTTTGGACCGTTTCTTTCGATAGCGAGCGTGTATGAGACGTTGCGTGTTCTTCGTACGCTTTTTCCCTTTCGCACGTGTACGAATATGCCGAAGCGCCCGTGCTTGGAATATCATCTCGGGCGATGTGTTGCACCGTGTGCGATCGAAGAGGGACGACAAGAATATCCTCAATTGATTGCCGAAGTTTGCGCTTTCTTACGGGGCGATGCTGCTTTTCTCCTTCGCGCGTTGGAACAAAAAATGCAGACTGCCGCTCGTCGTTTTGAATATGAGAAAGCCGCACGTTTTCGTGATCAGATAACAGCGATCCGTCGAGTGATGAGTAAACAGCATGTTATTTCACTCCATGATGAATCTCAGGATGTAGTCAGTGTCGCAAAGTTTGGCGTTCATGCTGCGGTGCACATTTTTTTTGTTCGGCGAGGGCAGGTGAGTGGACAAGCAAAGTTTCCCCTTGAGCATGTTGAAAGCGCTGATGAATCTCAAATACTCGAAGCTTTTCTTGCGCAGTACTATACGCAAGTAGCTGAATTACCAAAAGAAGTGATTGTTCCACATCCTGTGTCCGCGGCTTTGCGAGGAATCAAATGTACCGTACCCAAACGGGGTCACAAGCGAAAGTTATTGCTGATGGGTCAGAAGAACGCCCTTGCCTTTGTTCAGGCAACCTACGCGCATAAGAAGATTAACGTTCAGCACACTCATCAATCTCTTGAGGAGCTTCAAACAATTCTACATCTTTCAACGTTGCCACGTCGCATAGAAGTGTATGATATTTCGAATATTCAGGGTTATGAAGCAGTTGGTTCGATGATTGTTTTTGTAGAAGGCAAAGCACGTAAAGATCAGTATCGAAAATTTAAGATTCACAGTATTGATACTCCGAACGATTTTGCTATGCTTCAGGAGGTTTTATTTCGTAGATTCAAACGTCATCGTGAGTGGGGTACGCCCAATCTTTTGCTCATCGATGGAGGTAAAGGTCAACTGAGTAGCGTGATTCAAGTATTGGACGCTTTAGGTATTCAAATTCCAGCTGCAGCTTTAGCGAAGCGCGAAGAAGATATTTTTGTACAGCACAGAGATGCTAAAAATAACGTGCAAAAATTCCCTTTTTCTTTTCAAAGTATAAGATTACCGAAAGACTCGCCAACCCTTTTATTACTCCGACGCATGCGCGATGAAGCTCATCGTTTTGCGATTGAGTTTTATCGCAAGCGCCATCGTAAAGTTCTTACGCGTTCACTCCTGGATGAGGTTCCCGGTATTGGCCCTCAACGTAAGAAAGCACTTTTGAATCGTTTTGGGTCCGTTCAAAATATTGCGCGCGCGTCGGATCTCGAGCTTCTTTCACTTATCGGCGTTCAAGCAACGCAAGCTATCCGCAGTTTTCTTTAAAAGAATTTACTTTTTATCTTACGTAATCACCGATCTTGATCTGGAGTGAATTCGTAAGCCCCAAGATCATATTTTGCATTACCGTCATTATTACCATCAACTGGTCGTGGAAAATTTCGTACATCTATCTCAGGTCCATCCTCTGCTTTGTCTATTGTTGGTGACTTAGAGCCTGGCACGTGAGTATCTCCAATAAAATCTGGATTTCCCCAAAGAACATCTGGATCATTACAGAGATCGCTACAAGTTCCATTCGGTGACCAGAGTAGAGATGTTCGTCCATCATTAAAATCTGGATAGTTGATATTCTGCATAGGTGTTTCTCCACCTGTTATAATTGAGTGACTTATTTGTACGCGTCCTCCACAATTTTCAGTGCATTGAATCCCCACTCGATTTCCTTCTATCGTAGAGTTTATTAATTCAATGATTCCGCTCGTATTTGTTTCTATACCAATATCTGCATAATCAATATCCAAATTCATCATATCCATTCCACTACGATCCTGTAATTCTATGCCGCCTTCTTTTACTCGCGTTCGACTTGTGCGCATGTACGTGTCGCCATACATAGTGATAGCTCCTGAACCGCCAATAATATCTACATTTCGTGGAAAAAAGTGGCTAGTATCTTTAAGGATTACGCCATAGGTTCCTGTAATTTCAGAATCTCTTGGATATGCATAAGAGTTCCCTTCTAAAATAAGTGTCGCATTACTATTCGGATTCCAAGCTTCAAATTTAGAATTGTAAATATTACTACGTGCATTGATCAAACGCATTGCAGAGCTTTCTCTGCCCCCGTCAATATTGAGGTTTTTGACATTTACTTCAATTGTGTCGTGTAGGGTCACTGTTGTACAACTTTCATTCTCTGGCGTTTTTATGGTTGGATGGTTTTGAGAATTTCCTTGAATAGTAGTGGTTTGTTTATTATCTACTACAATACATTCTCTATAGGCGGTGCCGTCTTCTTTTGTATCGATCCAGACGATCTCTGTCTCACGCGCAGCGTCGATTGCTGCTTGTACCGTTTGATATTCACAGGGCACCATGCGATATTCATCCTTTGGATTTACGATACATTTATTGGGCCCATCGATAGTATCACAAGCATCTCCAACTCTGTCTCCATCTCGATCATTTTGATCCGGATTTGCTACATTTGGACAATTATCGATACTATCACACACTTTGTCATTATCAACATCATTACATCTTTTATCTGTTAATTTTTTGGATATCAAGTCTGATATCACTGGAGTATTTTTGGTGTAACCTCCTATAAAACCGGCTGCGATCCCACCTCCAATAGCAAGCGTTGCTGCGCTAATAGCCACGGTAATAATGATTTTTTCTGCGGCCACTTTTGTTTGACTTTTTGTCGTAATCGGACTGGGTAGTTTTTTGTTTGGCATATTTATTATTTTATTAACTTTTGCGAATTTTGCTTTTTTTCGGTTTATTATTTATGAATAATAGCATATTTTTGAACAAAAGTAAATTTTTTTCGTATCGAGTTTGATATCACACTCGTATCGGACCTTCGCAATATATTTTTTTAGCTTAACGCATGTTGTTCCGCGCTGATTATTTTCAGGAGATGCTGTGGAATATCGGCAAGAAATCGTGACGGTTCGTTCATTTGCGTTGCGCCGTAGATGGTTCGTTGCGCTGCGTAGGAAATATACAATTCCGTTTTGGCGCGTGTGATCGCAACATAACATAGGCGTCGTTCTTCTTCCATTTCTTCTGGTGTCCAGAGACTGCGCGCGTGCGGAAACAGTCCCTCTTCCATTCCTACAAGAAAGACCGTCGGAAACTCTAATCCCTTCGCTGCATGAACCGTCATCATCGTGACTGCATTCGCCGCATTGTCGTATGTATCTATATCGCTTATAAGACTTGCTTCCTCTAAAAAGGCCACGATCGTTTCCTCGCCTTTTTTATTTTGGAATTTGCGCATCACAGTTTTGAGTTCCTGAATATTTTCCCACCTCGCTTCACCTTCTTGTGTTCCGTCGAGTAAGGCGTCTTTGTAACCAGTTTTTTTCACGAGCAGATCGAGTATCTCAATAGGCGGTAGGTTTATGGCATCCTGTTTGATACTTTCGAAATTCTGTGCAAATTGTTTGAGCGCCAGAGTTTGCTTTGTTGGAATTTCAGGAGCCATCTCTTGGATGATTTCAAAAAAGTTTTTATGATGTTCGCGCGCGTATTGCTCGACCTTCAGCCACGAGCGTTTGCCTATCCCTCGCGGCGGTTCATTGATAATACGTTCCAAACTGACCCAATCATCCGCATTCACCAGCACACGCAGATAGGCGAGCACGTCTTTAATTTCCTTGCGTTCGTAAAATTGAATCCCACCGACGATCGTGTAGGGGACTCCATATTGCAGAAACGCTTCTTCAAAAACACGCGATTGCGCGTTGGTGCGAAAAAGAATCACATACCGAGAAAAATCCTTTCGTTTATTATTATGTCGGATCGTTTGTTCTAAGAGTTGCTGCGATCGTTCTTTTTGAAACGAGCGCGCTGCCATAATTTTTTCCAAGACACTATGACTTTTTTGTGTCTCAGTATCTACCGGTTCATACACAAGCTCATCCGTTGTTTTGTTTTTGAATTCTGCATTGTGAGTGTTAACGTTCTCTGTGAAAGAGGCGTGATTGAGCGGAAGGTCAAAAATAGTGCGTACAATATATTCAGCCTCATCACGCTCGTCCATCGCTTGGTAGATCATAACCCTCGCGCCTTGTTTATTTTTTGTCCAAAGTTTTTTATCTTTTTGTTTCTGCTTGAGTCGAATCATGTGGTTACTAACCTCGACAATGTTCGCGGTGGAACGATAATTCTCTTCAAGCATGATGATTTTGGCTTCCGGATAGTCCTGTTCGAAATTGAGAATATTTTGGATATTAGCACCCCGGAAGGAATATATAGATTGCCAGTCATCGCCAACGCAGCAAATGTTTCGCTGTTTTTCGGCAAGCATTTTTAAGAGGATGTATTGCACTTCATTCGTGTCCTGATATTCGTCAACAAGAAGGTATGGAAATGCACGTTGGTATTTTGTAAGAATATTCGGGTGTGTTTTCCAGAGCTCCACGGTTTTCAAGAGCAAATCATCGAAATCAAGGGCGTTGTGTTCGTGTAACGCTTTTTGGTATGCATCATAAATTTTTGCCGTGAGTTCTTCTTTGAAATTCTGTGCGCTTTCGCCGAACATTTCTGGAGAGAGCATAGTATTTTTTGCTCGTGAGAGAATGCGTTGAACACTCGAGGGTGCTATTGTTTTCGTGTCGATCCTTATATCTTTCATGACTTTTCTGATGAGTTGCTGAGAATCGTTCGTATCGAAGATGGTGAAATTTTTTTTGAAACCTAAGTTTTCAATCTCTCGGCGTAGTATTTGTACACAGAAGGCGTGGAATGTGCCCATAATGGGCGTGATAGTTCTCTGGTGCGCAAGGAGTTTCATAGCGCGTGTTTTCATTTCTTGCGCCGCTTTGTTCGTAAATGTGAGCGCAACAATATTCTGCGGCTGAATGCCTTCTAAAATCATATAGGCTATGCGATAGGTGAGTGTCATTGTTTTACCTGAACCGGCGCCAGCGATAATTAAAACAGGACCATGAATAGTCTGTGCTGCCTTTTGTTGCTCTGGATTGAGTGCTTTGAGTATAGGATGCATATGATGTACTGTAGCAAAGCTGTACGAAATTTGACAAATTTTTATAAAAATGGTAACTTGGATATATTGTTATTCGAGGAAGTATCTTTTTATCTTATTTTCGATTCATTTTTAGCTCATTTATTTCTTCGTCAGCACTGATCGGCCTGAGGAGAATGTGATCTCCTTCATTGATTTTCAAACTTTTTCAAACTCCCAAACATTTTATTCTCAAAATTTTGAGACATTTCCATTCGAAATATTTTCATATTTTTTGCCTCCCGCACATTTTGTGATTTGCAGAGCCAATGTTTGGAACGGAAATGATAACAAAATAAATACGAATTCATGCAATTTGTACTGAGTGTCGCGCAATTTATTGTGAGTTTACTTCTGATATTTGCTATTATTTTGCAGCAAAAGGGCGCAGGGCTGGGAAGTGCATTTGGGGGTGAGGGAAGCCTCTATAGCACAAGGAGGGGTCCAGAGCGTGCTTTGTTTCTTACAACGGTTGTACTCAGCATTCTTTTTGTTGGTCTCGCGGTTGCGTTGATCATCGTATAGAGTTTTTATCTTTGAGTTTTGCACCCTGTAGAGTATTATGAGATTTTCATTGTTCAAGTTATTTTCTGCTTTTAAGCAACGTAAAGAACTTCGGAAACATCGTGAAACCACAGATGTCAATAGAAAACTTGTGTTCGCCCAATCTCCACTGCGCATTCCTCGTTTTGCGCAGTTGAAGTATTTATTTGTTGTGTTTTCTCCTCGCGAACGACTCAGTTTTTTTCTGGCATTTTTCATATTCGTGGCCGCACTGTTGGGAATAGGAACGCGATACTACTTACGAAACACTTTTGTCGTGCCTATAGCCGGTGGGGAGTATTCCGAAGCTCTTGTTGGAAAACCCGAATATGTGAATCCTATATTATCCCAAACGAGTGATGTAGATGCTGATATTACACGTCTCGTTTTCTCTAGTCTTTTTACTTTTGATGTGAACCAAAATCTTATTCCTGATCTTGTCAATACGTACGCCTTGAGTGAAGATCAACGCACATATACTTTTTATTTGCGACAGGATGCTACGTGGCATGACGGCGTAACTTTGACTGCCGATGATGTCATCTTCACTATTTTGAGTATTCAGGATCCGGAATTTCAAAGTCCACTGTTACCGAGTCTTCGCGGCGTGCAAGTGAATAAGATTGATGATTTTACTTTTAATATGACACTTACGGAACCCTTCGCTCCATTTTTATCGGGGTTCACTTTTGGTATTCTTCCCGAACATTTGTGGTATGATATTCCTCCAGCAAATGCACGTCTCGCGCAATTAAATCTGAAACCAATTGGGAGCGGTCTATTTCGCTTTGATACGCTTGTGAAAGACAAAGCTGGAGTTATCACGTCGTATACTCTTGTGCGGAATGATTCGTATTACGGCCAAAAACCGTATTTAGAACGTGTGCATTTCGCTTTATTTCCGGATATTTTTTCTGCACTCGAAGCTATCCGCAAAAAAGAAGTTGACGGTTTGGGTTTTATTCCAAAATCAGAACGTAATATTCTGGTGAATAAAAATAAAAATTTGGAATTTTATTCTCTCCATCTTCCGCAATACTCCGCTGTCTTTTTTAATCAAAAGAATAGTCTGCTTGCCGACAAACAAATACGCAAAGCGCTTGTGTATGGATTTGATCGTGAGCGTATTATTCGTGAAGCATTAGTAGGTGATGGAGATGTGATTTATACTCCGATTCTGCCCGGTTACATTGGACATAATGCTGAAGTTGAAAAATACGGTTACGATCCTGAGAGAGCAAAAAAAATACTTGATGAGGCAGGTTGGGTATTTCTTGATGGAGATGCCGTGCGTCATAAGAATGGCAAGGAACTTGCGTTTGCAATTACGACGGTGGATCAACCAGAGTATGTTGCGACGGCGAATATTCTCAAGGAATCTTGGGAAAAACTTGCGATTCGTGTGGAACTGAATATCATCAGTCAGGCTGAGATGCAATCCAAAATTATTAAACCTCGTGCGTATGAAGCTCTTCTCTTTGGCGAAATTGTTGGTATTGATCCTGATCCCTATCCTTTCTGGCATTCTTCGCAAAGTAAACACCCTGGTCTCAATCTCGCAGTTTTCTTTAATAAAAATGTTGACAAGTTACTTGAAGAAGCGCGTAAGACTTCCGATGCTGAACAACGTCGACTGAAGTATTTGCATTTTCAAAATATCCTTGCTGACGAATTACCCGCAATCTTTCTTTACAATCCGTTTTATACCTATGCAGTGAGTCAGGACGTTCGGGGAGTTGCATCGCGTTATATCACTACACCATCTGATCGTTTTCGCGACATTGTTGAATGGTATCGCAAAACCGAAAGGCAATGGAAAACTTCACCTTAAACGCATCAAATTTGTTTCGGTATCATTTTTGTTTCTGTCATCACCTCTAAGAGCGCGCTCGCGAATATCTCTCTTTAATACATCAACATCAGCGTCCTTCATTTTCAATCTTCAACATTTTTTTCTCTTACATTTTATTATTTCACTATGTCTGCACAATTTCTTCATTCTTCACAACGCCCTATGCTCCTTGATTTTTATTTGCCTGCGAGTAAACGTCCGACAGCGCCACTTATAACACCCTCACCAACTTCACTGGTAACACGCAGAACTTCACCTCCGCAACATGAACAGCAAACACATAGTTCAATTTCGCGACATCGCACGGCGCATGTTTCGCGTACAACGTACGCACCAACACATGTTCCATCGCCAGTTCTGCGATCTGTACCGCATTCGAAAGATCGCTTACGTATTGTCGTTCTGGGTGGTGCAGAAGAGGTTGGTCGCAACTGTACGTTTTTGGAATACGGCGATGACATCATCATTATCGACTTAGGACTTCAATTTCCAGAAGAAGAACATCCTGGCGTCGATTACATCGTTCCTAATATCAGTTATTTTAAAGGTAAGGAAAAGAATATTCGTGGTGTGATTATTACTCACGGTCACTATGATCATATTGGTGCGATTCCTCACTTAGTTCCAAGATTAGGTAATCCGCCACTCTATGGTACGAAACTCACTCTGGCTATTATCAAAAAGCGCCAAGAAGATTTTCCAGAATCTGGAAAATTGCATTTGCGTCTCATTGAAGAGGATACGGTACTCCGTTTGGGCAAATTCACGGTGCATTTTTATCGTGTGAATCACAATATTCCTGATTGCGTGAGTATTGTGATTGATACCCCTGAGGGTACTATTGTGCACACTGGCGATTTTAAATTCGATTTTAATCCAGTGATGGATGCGCCGATAGATTTTATGCGCATTGCGCAATTCGGCGCACGAGGTGTTTTAGCATTACTTTCTGACAGCACGAATGTGTGGCTTCCTGGACACCAAATTTCCGAATCTTTGGTTGGTGATCAAATGCGTACGATATTTCAGAAAGCGCCCGGGCGTCTTATTATCGGTACATTTGCGTCACTCTTGAGTCGTGTCCAGCAAGTCATTTGGCTTGCCGAAGAATTTGATCGGCGTGTTGTGATTGAGGGGTATAGTATGCGCACGAATGTGGAAATTGCGCTCAAATTTGGGTACCTCCAGGCGAAAGGGAATACCATTGTTTCTCCGGAGACTGCACTGAAATTGCCGAATAAAAAGTTGGTGATTATGTGTACTGGTGCTCAAGGAGAAGATAATGCCGCGTTGATGCGCATTGCCGCAAAAGAACATAAACGTTGGCAAATCGAACCAACGGATTCTATTATATTTTCTTCTTCAGTTATTCCGGGTAACGAGCGTTCCGTGCAGCGGTTGCGTGATACGTTGGTTAAAGAAGGTGCTCTCGTATATCACAGTGATATGATGGATATTCATGCCGGCGGTCACATTAAAGCTGAGGATTTAAAACTTCTGATTCGTCTTTTGAAACCAAAATATCTTATTCCGTTAGAAGGGAATCATTTTATGTTACGCGCTGCCGGTGAGGTCGCGAAAAGCATTGGTTTTCAACAGGAGAATGTTCTGGTAACTTCAAATGGAGCAGTGATTGAAGCAAAAGACGGTCATGTTGTTTTGACTAAGGAAAAAGCTAATGCTGAGCATGTTTTTGTTGATGGCCTTGGTGTTGGAGATGTGAGTCATGTTGTACTGCGTGATCGCCAGATGATGGCTGCTGATGGTATGGTTGTTATTATTGCGACCGTTAAATCTGACACCGGTGAGCTTGTTGGTTCGCCAGATATCATCTCACGCGGTTTTGTATATATGAAAGAGAGTAAACAGTTGATTGAAGACGTGCGGCTCAAAGTTAAAAATATTTTAAAAGATAAAAATCCGAAACTTGCTGCGAATGAGATGTATCTGAAGAATAAAATTCGCGATGACGTCGGTCAATTTCTTTTTCAAAAGACTGAGCGTCGGCCTATGATACTGCCGGTATTATTGCAAGTCTAGATCGAGAGTTTGGTAATTTTTGTCTCGTATATTTATCCACAGTTTCTTTTGACTTGTTTTTTTGAGAGGGTTATACTGTAGTGAGTTGATTCTTGAGTGCCTTCATGCAAACAGGAGGTAAAAATCAAAAAAATATTTTTATCGATATCAACTGCGTAAATTTCGTACGCGCATTTTAATTATTTTATTTTTTTGTTATGAGTATGCCTTTTCGTGCGTCGGGTAATGCCCGAGGTATCACTTTAGTACCTTCATTGCGTGCGACGATCGCTTTCCTTGCCGCGACGATCGTACTGTTTGCTATGTTTATCGTGCTGCTTTTTGCTTTTCCAGTTGATGCAGCGGGAAAAAATAAACCTACGCAGCCAATCGATGTCGCTGATAATGATAGTCGTATTGAAGACGTAACAGCCGTTGCTGCCGATACTACACCGAGTGCAACCACCAGTTATACAGTTTCAATTCAGCTTACTGAGAGCATTCAACAAGGTGGCGAACTCCGTGTTGATTTTCAACTGACAGCCGGCTGTCCTCCACAAGCCGATTGGGCTACGCAGTGTCGTTTTGGTTTTACCGATGATGCTACTGTTTCCGGACTACCTGCCGGAGCCGTGTCAAATATTGCCGACGTCAATGCTGATTCTTCACAGTTTGGTATTCGTGCAGAATCGGGAGCGATTGCGGCTGGCACGTTGGCTTTGACTGTTTCGGGTGTGAAAAATCCGAGCGCAGGAGGACTTGCGCGCGTGATGGTTGACAGTGTAGTACCTAGTGATGAACCGGATTGTCCATCTTCTGACGATAATGGCGATGACGATGGGGAGGAAGATGAACATCAAGAATCAGAAGTGAATAAAGCTGATGATCAGGAAATGTGTTTTCCAGATATGACTGCTTCCGATCCTATCTATCTCGGCACTATGGCAGTTGTTGGTGCAGTAACATACAAAGGTGGAGATCTCGATGGTCAGCCAGTTTCTTATGGTTGGGTCAATGCCGGCACAAAGGATTTTTGGACAGGAAGTTCTACAGATCGATTCGGAGCTTATGCGATTCCACTGCCGCTTCCGCAGGGGAAATATCAAATTCGTGCAGAAGTACCGATGGGCATCACCGGTTATATCCCAGCAGTCAAAGAAATTGAGTATAAAGGTACGACAATCACCCAGGATTTAACTCTTGGCATTGCAGTCAAAACTTTGAGTGGTACCGTTAAGTACGCTGATGGCAATGCAGTGGCTGATGCCTCGGTGTGGATTAATAGTCGTACTAATTTTATGGGTACTGGCGCAGAGGTGAATGAAAAAGGGGAATACAGTGCTTCTCTGGATTGTGGTGATTACGATATGAATTTGGGTCCAAAATGGGATCCTGAAACTAATCAACCTTCCAGTGTGGATTGGATGTATAATCAACCACCAAAGCAGGTTTCTTTTGCCTGCGATGGTCAACAGCAAACACAGACCGTCGATTTTACTGTGCAAAAGTCTGATTCAAAGGTCATTGGTACGCTTGTTGACAACAATGGCAAACCAGCTGATGGTCATGTCGAGCTTCGCACCAAGGAAGGGAGTGGAAACGGGAGTCACACCGATCAAAAAGGGAAGTTTTCCATTCCTATTACTGCCGGTACGTATGAAATGAATGTGTGGACACAACAGCAGGATTTATATTTTACAGGGCAAAAAGTTGAAGTTCCAACAGGTAAGACTGTGGATGTTGGGACGCTTCAGTTATCAAAACGCGATGCGCAAATCACTGGTACCGTCACAGACTCAAACGGTACTCCTTTGAGCGGAATGAATGTGAATGCGTGGATGCCGGGAGCTCAAGGTTGGTCAAATGCGCAGACCGATGACAAGGGTCAGTACACTCTCTATGTTTTCGTTGGTGAATGGGAAGTTGGAATTCACTCAGGAGAAGGTGAAGACAGTAGTGATCAAAATTACATTCAACCACAGAATCAACGTGTGAAGATTGAAAAGTCCGGGCAGACTGTTAGTGATATCAACTTTAAACTGGAGGCAGCGGATGCAACGATTGCAGTGCAGGTTGTGGATCAGGATAATAACACGATGAGTGATTTGTACGGATGGGCGTTCTGCCATCTTGAGGGTCAATTTGGACCAGGAAATGAATTTGGTGCTTCCGTGCAACGCGGTCAGGCCAGTATCCCTGTTCGCGGCGGAGAGACCTATGTTTGCGGTATGGGTTTTCCTCCGGAGATGCCATTTTCTTTAGAAGAAGAACAAAAAGTTCAGATTAACTCTGGCGAAAGTAAAGATGTCACGATGCGTTTGGTTGAGAATGATGCTGTTATTCATGTCATTGTTAAAGATCAAGATGGTAAACAGTTGAAGAATGTGGAGGGATTTGTCTTTGCCTTTACCCCAGAAGGATTTAGTCATTTTGGTGAACCGTTGAAACCCGATGGTACAGCACATTTGACCGTGCGTGGGGGAAAGAAATACGTTGTTGGTTATGATTTCCGTGAAAATTCAGGATATCTCAATTCTCATCCCGACTTCAAACCCTTTGAGGTTCCTGAGGACTCTACGGTGACTCGTGTACTGACGGCTTATAAAGCAGACGCGAGTATTAGTGGTACAGTGACTGACCCGGATGGAAAACCAATGTTTGCATGGGTTGGTGCGAGTAACCGCGCTTCACTTGAAGACAAAGCGCAACTTGATACCGGTGTAGAAGGTGCACAAGTCATTGACACCGGCACTCAAACCGGTCCAGATGGAAAATATAAACTTCTCCTTGTTTCTGGTGAATTCGAAGTTTTTGCCGGTGGAGAATTTGGTGGGAAAAAAGATTTACTCCCTCCACAACTTTCAAGCGTTACGGTGAAAACTGGTGATGCACTGACATTGGACATGCAATTTCGTTCAGCCGATGCAACTGTCTCTGGTGCTGTGACGTATGCTGATTCCGGTAAAACTGTTCCGATTGGTTTCTGCTGGGCATGGTCAGATGAGCAAGGATTTTCCGGGAATATGTTGAGCAATGGAAAATACACTATCCCGCTTGTGGAGGGCACCTGGTTTGTGGGTTGTGATTCCTTTAATCCAAACAAAGGTGAAGGAGAGTTTTATCGCGCACAAGAAGCGATAGTGACAGTGACGAAGGGTGACACTATCACGCAAGATTTTCAACTCAGTAAGGCCTTATTCGAGATTCCTGATGGTGTATCGGAGACCTTTAGTTGTACAACTTTGAAAGAGATGCGACTTCCTGACGGCACAATTGTGAAGATTCCCGCGAATGCTTTGTGCACAGACGGTGATGTGACCGTGACCGCTGATCCGGCGACTGATGTATTTCGTACCAATGACGCAAAGCTTCTTATGTACGCATGGAATCTTGAAGCTTTACAGGACGGTCAACTTATCGAGAGCTTTAATTCCAATGTGACTATTATTATTCCGTATAGCCAAGAAGTTGTTGATGAGGAAGGTATTGATGAATCGAATCTGCTGGCAAAATTCTTCGATGATTCTACGAGTACCTGGCAGACACCGGACAACGTCACAGTGGATACTGAAGCTAACTTGGTCACCGCACAAGTAGATCACTTTACAGAGTTTGCAGTGACCAATAGCGGTGATACGAAGACAAGTAGTGAAGTGAAAGAAACAACACAAAAGAAACAACGTCATGATATTGTGATTACTCCGTGGTCCAAGGGTGGTCCGCAGGTTGCGGTGTGGAATAAAGATGGGAAACTGATTACGACGTGGTTTGCTTATGGACAGGATCTGCGCATGGGAATCACGACCTTTAGTGGCGATCTTGATGGCAATGGCGTACCAGAAGTGATTACGATTCCTGGTGAAGGCTTTAGTTCGCAGGTTCGTGTTTTTGACGGCACAAATGGAAAAATTTTGAGTCAGTTCTTTGCCTATGATACCGCTTTCAAGAAAGGTATCAATCTTGCAGTGTATGATCTCGATGGCGATGGAGATCAAGAAATTATTACGGTTCCAGCCAAGGACGCGACTGCTGATGTAAAGATTTTCGATCGCAATGGTACGCTTGTCATGCGGTTCAACGCGTATGGGTCGACCTTCACGAAGGGCGCTTTAGTAGCTGCGATGGATTTAGATGGAGATAAACTCGGTGAAGTTGTTACAGCGCCAGTTGATGGTTCAGGGCAGATTCGTATCTGGTCAGCCAGTAAGGATGATGGTCCTGTTGCTCAATTCGATGCGTACGGCGCTGGATATAATAAAGGTATTGCGTCTCTCGTATTGAATGATCTCGATGGAGATGGAAAGGGTGAAATTATCACAACTCCACGGGAGGGTAGTTCACAAGTTCGCATCTTTAATCGTTCTGGGAAAGTCATCACGCAGTTCAATGCCTATGGTGAGGGCTTTAAGGGTGGTTCACGTATTGCAGTTGGAGATACTGATGGCGATGGCAAGCAAGACCTTGTAGCTTTGCCGAATGCGAATGGTTCTGCGCAGGCTCGTATCTTTACAAAGGATGGAGCGGTGAAATCGCAGTTCTTCGCATACCCGTCGGAGACGACGCGTCCAGGAAGATTCTCAGCAATGCTTGCTGATTTGGATGCCAATGGCAAAGATGAAGTGATCTTCGGCACGGGTGTGGATTTGGGACCAAACGTGCGCATTTTTGATCAGAACGGTAAGACCATTGCGCAATTTATGGCATTGCATCCTGGCTTCCGCGGCGGTATGAATGTGAATGCCGTAGCGAGATAGATGCGATAGCGAGGTTGCGAACATTGCGGAAGCTTTTTCGCAAAATCCAAAAGAAGGCCCCGGTTTTTTTCGGGGTCTTCTTGTATACTGGGACTGTCGCCGAATACGCTTTCTTCTGTGAAAAATATATTTTAACTTGATAATTCCGCGCTAGCTTACTGCGCGGAGGTTCATTATGGAAAAAGAGGATGCAGACTCTCGCTTTCGAAGCACTAACACTGCACTGTGTGCTGAGAAAGGAGAGTCTGCATCCTCTTTTTCCATAATGAAAACTCATTTCGCACATCCGAAAGTGCATTCGGCGACAGTGCTATTATTGAGGAACAAGTTGCACCTTATTTTCTTCGCGCCTTTGTAGTTGCTGAACGAGTTGTGTGATTTTTTCGAGCCAGTGATTTCCAAGTTGGGATTGCTTCGTCCGCACATGAAAGTTTGTCACATATTCCCAGGGTTCTCTGTAAAGTCCTTTTGGTATTACTTCGCTTGTTTTGATGATGATTTTAAAATCCTGGGGTTTCGTGTCAAGTATTGGAACGGAGTCAATCTCAGTCAGTATACTTTGTTCTGCGAGTATTTTTATTTTGATGAGTTGTAATAGGTTGTGTAAGGTTGTTGGTAAAGGAACATGCGTTGAAAGTTTTTGCTTTAAGTCGTTGAATGCATCTACAGATTCGATTTTTGCAAGTTTTCGATATAATTCCAAGCGTTTTTCTTCGTTGGGTTCGTATTCCAATGGGATGTATGCTTCGAGCGGCAAATCGATGTGTACATCTCTTTTTACAGCGACACTTTTTGAATGTTGTAATTCATCGACCGCAAATTTCATGAGTCGCAGATAAAGATGAAGTCCGATGCGTACGGCGTGTCCATGTTGTTCTTTTCCGAGAATATTACCGATCCCGCGAATTTCCATATCACGTTTGGCGATGTCCAGGCCAGCTCCGAGTTCGCTTGCTTCTTCGAGTGCTGTAAGTCGCTCGTGAGCTGTTTCACTCAATTTGTTTCGGTGCGTTAAAAAGTAGGCAAAGGCTTGACGATTGCCTCTGCCGATGCGTCCCCGTAGTTGATGGAGTTGGGCGAGTCCAAAGTTTTCTGCCTCGTCCACAATGAGCGTATTCACATTTGGAAGATCGATGCCATTTTCGATAATCGTGGAACAGAGCAGTATATCGATTGATCCTTGATCAAAAACATGCATGACGTTTGCAAGTGTCGTATCAGGTAATTGACCGTGCGCAATGCCGATGTGCGCTTTGGGGAGCAGCGTCTGGATTTCATATTTGCGTTTTTCGATGCTCGGAATATGGTTGTGAAGAAAATAAACTTGTCCTTTACGGTTGAGTTCGAAAGCGAGCGCTTTTTGGATCACTGCATCACTCGTATGAGCAACATGAGTTTGGATTGCTTTACGGTTTGACGGTGGAGTTTCGAGGTAACTTATCGATTTAATGCCGGAAAGGGCAAGATACAGGGTCCGCGGAATGGGTGTTGCAGAGAGTGTCAAAACGTGCACGCCGGTTTTGAATGCAATGAGTTTTTCTTTTTGTTTGACGCCAAAGCGTTGTTCTTCATCGATAATCACAAGTCCGAGTTTTGGAAACTGAATGTCTTTTCCAAGGAGCGTGTGCGTTGCGATGATCACGTCAATGAGCCCGTCTTTGAGCGCTCGTTGTGTTTGTTGTTTTTCTTTTGATTTTTTCCATCTCGTTAAAAGCGCTCCTCGTATTGGTAGACCCTTGGTTCGTTCTGTGAATGTGTCGAAGTGTTGTTGTGCTAAGATCGTTGTCGGAGCAAGTAATGCTACTTGATATCCGTTGAGTGCTGCGTGCACTGCTGCACGCAGAGCGATTTCTGTTTTTCCGAATCCAACATCGCCACACAGAAGGTGATCCATAGGAGTTTCTGTGGAAAGTTCCTGAACAATTTTTTTGAGCGCCGTTTTTTGATCTTGTGTCAGTTCATAGGCGAATGTTTCTTCGAGTATTGTTTCCTCTGATTGTATTGTGAATGTGCTGGTTTTCGCGTTCGCACGTTTCGCATGCTGATCCAGGAGTTCTTTGGCAATGTGTTCTGTGCTTTTTTTTACAATATGCAGAGTTTCCTGCCAGGTATTTCCAGAGAGTGAATGGAGTTTAGGATGTTCTGTACCTACGTAGCGTTCGATGCGATCCAGTTGATCAACGGGTACGAAGAGTTTATCTTTTCCAGCGTACTGAATTGCAACGAAGTCTCGATTTTTTCCGTTGATGTACATACGTGTGAGACCGATGTATTTACCGATGCCGTGATAGATATGCACAACAAAACACCCAAGCGTGAGTTGGTCGAGGGTAATTTTTGTTTTTGTTTTTCGGAGCGAAGTTTGTTTTTCTGTTTTTCCAAAAAGATGGAGATCGGTGAGGAAAAGTACCCTGTGTTTTGGATCAATGAAGCCTTTGTCTTGCGCAAGGTTGAAAGTGTTCTGTATATTTTCCGGAAGTATCGTGATTTTCGGGAATGTTTCTTTGGGGAAGAGGGTTTGTATTTTGTGGGGATGATCTGTAGTAATAAAAATTTGAAAGTCGCCGTATTTTCGCGCATCTTTTTGTATGCGGGTTACGTCGCTGTGATACCACTGCGGTATTTTGAATCTCACATTATTTAGATTTTCCAAAAGAGTGTGATGCGGAAAATAGTTTTGAATAGTCCACGGTGTTTGTTTTTCTGATATTAAGTTGATAGGTAATTTGAGTTTCGAAATTTTTTTGAGTACTGCTTTTGTATTGTGATGGATACGTGTGATCTGTTCTATATTATTTTCTTCAAACTGTATGCGATAGAGATCAGTCTCATTCGGAAGCCAGACTTCTAGAATTTCGCCTTTGCCCGCGAAGGTAAGGGGGGTATTGCAAGTTTTTTCATGTGTGAATCCTTGGCGTATAAGAAAACTCGCAATGTGTCTGGGTTCGTATATGTTTTGTTTTATTAAGGTGAGTGATGATTCTTTGAGAGTTTGTGGATTTTTGAGCGTAAGCGTTTCGATGTCTTTTATAGCGATAATAATATTCGCTTCGTGAGGTAGAAATAGGAGTGTTTGTTGCGAATATTGTGGTACTGTTTTTGCAAGTGTTGCGACTGAAGCGTTTTTTGTAAAACGCATCACGAGTTCGGCAAGCGTTTTTTGCTCTTCCGTATTTTTTGAAAAATACAAAACACCCTTGTGTGATGTAAGAGGGATGTGTGCAAGCGTGTATGCCTTTGCTGGAAGTCCGAGTATTGCTGGCATGTTTTGAGTATACCATGAATCCTTATCAAAGAAATTTTTTTGCTTCTCAATATTTTCATCGCAGCAAGCAAGTTTATAGAATGAAAAGAGGAGGAGACTCTATCTTTCGAAGCACTAACAATGCACAGTGTGCTGAGACAGTATAGAGTCTCACTCCTCTTTGTCTGTACAATCAAAACTCGCTTTTTAGAGGCGAAGCGTATGTGATGGAATTTAAAAAATGCAAAACCTTCCACAGAAAGTGTGGAAGGTACGGTGTGCGATGGAGAGATTATTTGTTTGTTTTGAGGAGAGATGGAGATGGGTCGAAATCTGGCAGGAACGCTTCCGGATGGGGATGAAACACAATTTGTGCCCATGTGAAAAGACACGGGTGTTCGTTTGCTACTTCAACGAATCTAAACAACAGGGCTTGGTTGAGCGCGGGCGCTGAAGCAGCATGCCTACAAAATCCACTTTCGAAAAGGTCTGGCATACCCCATTGATGAGCATAGAAGCATTGTTGAAAGGATGTGTAATGTTGGATGTACCAAATATATTCACAATCCTTTCTTGTGAGGGGATCAGCGAGTTCAATATCGGCGAAAATTTTTTTCTGATTTTCGGTTGCTGCGTGCCACTGAAAATACATTTCAATCTCGCGACTGAACTTCAGTATCCCCCCTATTACTTCTCTATTGCTTTGTAACTTGGCGAGGAGAAACTCATTCAAGATCAAGGTTGGATACAGTGGATAGAGATGCCAATCTTGCGGCTTTTTTGTTGCCTGTACCGAAGGAAGTGGCCGCGTTGAGAATCGTACAAACTGACCTTCCGTGCGGAACTCAATCATCATACTTTCGTTATGGATAAGTTTGATGATTTCGTTCGCCATATTTTTATCCGGATAGTGACTCGTCAAGAATACTATCCTATCTATCAAAGCCTTTGTATTCTCTGGATTCCGTTCACGCGCTTTTTCGACAGGCCAATCATAAGGTGGAATTGCGGGTAATTCAGGCATATCTCCAGTCTCGACAGGTGGAACTGTGCTTTCGATATGCCAGTCGTGTTGGAGTTCTTTGATCACAAGTTTTTTCTGGAGTGCGATTCGCTCCTGGACCCCCTCCTCATTTTCACAACTGCAGTCGCAATTGCTCGTCACGCTCATCATTCCTATGACGAGCATTACGATGATGACTGTGCGGAGTCGTACATTTTTCCAAAGAGCAGTCGTTGGCATTTTTATCTCTCCTTTTGATGATTTTTTTTTTCTATTTTTTTGTCTACGTCTTTGGCTCGTTACTTTGTGGTGACGTAAACAGGAAGAGGATATACGAAAAATACAATTTTGTCAATCCTTAGCAGAATTTTTTATTTCGCTTCATTTTTTTGTATTGCTTATTCAAAATGTTGTTCATCATTCGAATACGAAGGGTCCGCTCACAATAATTCTTTGTAAGCGGACTCTGGTAATGTCCTGTGTGCGTGTCTTCCGATCTCCGTGGTTGATAGACGCTTTGCGTCCTGTTTGATAGAATACAATTACATTTTTATCTATGAGTTTTACATGATATGCGAGTTCCTCATTCGTCCAAACCGCGGGTTCTTAGTGGCATTCAACCTACAAACGTGCTGCATATTGGGAATTATCTTGGTGCGATCAAGCAATGGGTTGATATGCAGAAAGAGTATGAATGTTTTTTTTGTATTGTCGACCTTCATGCGATTACTGTTCAACAAAAGTCCAAAAGCCTTCATGAAAATATCCGCAGACTCGCTGCGTTTTATATCGCGTGCGGAATTGATCCTGCGGTTTCCACTATTTTTGTTCAATCGCGAGTATCAGGACACGCTGAACTCGCTTGGATATTAAATACGCTGGTGAAAGTTTCGGAGCTTGAGCGTATGACGCAATATAAAGATAAATCCAATCAACATCGGACGAATATTAATGCCGGTCTTCTTGATTACCCGGTACTTATGGCGGCTGACATCCTGCTTTATGATACCGATGTCGTGCCGGTGGGGGAGGATCAATCACAACATGTTGAACTTACATGTACGTTAGCACGGCGATTGAATACCCAGTTTGGAAATGTTTTGAAAGTTCCAAAATTGAAGTTGTGTGTGGAAACAGCGCGTATTGCAGCACTGGATGATCCTTTGAAAAAGATGAGTAAGAGCGCATCGAGTGCTATGAATTATATTGCTCTTGACGATGCCTCCAAAACCATACAGCAAAAGTTTCAAAAAGCAGTGACAGACTCTGGTCGGACGATTGTTTTTGATCCGAAGCGACCCGGGCTATATAATCTTTTAACGATTTATAAAGCTTTTACCGATGAATCCGAACAGGCGATTGAAGAACACTTTCGTGGGAATGGGTATGCAGCACTTAAACAAGAAGTTGCTCGCGTCGTGATTCAGGCGCTTGAACCTATTCAAGATCGCTATCATGCGTTACTTGATCGTCGATCTGAACTTGAACAGATACTTGACGCAGGAACGAAGCATGCTCATGCGATCGCGCGGGTTACGCTTGAAAGAGTTTTTCGTGCTCTTGGTCTTGGGTAAAAAAAAGAGCCTATACTTTTGCACTCTTATAGAAATGCGGAGGAGGGCACGATACCGCGAGACTGGTTGTGGCGAACCAGTTTCGTTAGCGTGCAGCTTGAAAGCTGAGCGCATACATTATAGGCTGTGTGTATTATAGTTGTTTGTAAATTCTCGTCAAGTTAGCCATACTTTGTTGACGATTTTTGTGTTTATTGGTAACTTTAAACTTGATAATTCCGTGCGCTCTCGGCGCAGGGAGACTGGATCCGCAGATTTGTAAAGATCACGGTATGGTATATGCTGTAGTTCTGGGAATGTCGTTCCTGATTTTCCTTTGATTAACAAGAGTTTCAATCTTTCGTATTCCGGAAACGATTTGTGACATTACAAGAGCTTCGCATACAACATCCTTGTTTTCACTATCGGTCGTTCGCATATGCCCTGAAGGGCGAGATACTTCAGCTTGATTTTGTATTTGAACTTGAACCTGATATTATCTTTCAGCCACGGACTTTCATACATGGTCTTGATATCACGCGTTTTTCTACGCTTCGTCCGCAGCTATTGAATCATTTTATTTTTCATCTCGGTCTGCTTGAATTATTGAGTTATTGGAAGACAGCGTGTTCTCCTGTGATTGAGATCGCTTCCGGTGTTTTGGATGAAGCGCAGATTGCTTGGTGGCAGGATTTATTTTTACAGGGTCTTGGTGAGTTTTTCTATGTCAATCAAATTGATTATACCGCTCCTGACTTTGTGCGTTTTAAGGTTCTGCCTCACACACGGGCGTATACCGAAAGTGATAGTACTCCACAATGTTTTCAAGGGAGTCTTGATGCCAAACGGATACTTGTGCCTGTTGGGGGAGGTCGTGACTCTATCGTTACATTAGAGTTTCTGAAAAAGACTCCGCATGAACTTTCTGCTTTTCTGATCAATCCAACACAAGCGCAACGTGATGTAGTGCAAATCAGTGAATTGACCCGTCAGATTATTGTTGAGCGTAGATTAGATTCGAAACTTTTTGATTTGAACGCTGCTGGATACTTGAACGGTCATGTGCCCATTTCTGCGTATTATGCGTTCTATGCGTGTTTTGTCGCAGTTCTTTTAGGATACAAATTCGTCTCGATTTCGCAGGAACGTAGTTCGAACGAAGGAACAGTCGATTTTTATGGCTTGTCTGTGAATCATCAATATTCGAAGACATTTGAATTTGAAGAGAAATTTCGTAAGTATTTCACCTCTGTGTTAGCTTCTGATTTGGAATATTTTAGTTTGTTACGCCCGTTGTATTCGGTGCAAATTTCCAAGATTTTTGCGAATACGCCAAAATACTTTCCTGTTTTCCGCAGTTGCAATCGCGGACAAAAGACGAATACATGGTGTGGGGTTTGTGCGAAATGCTTGTTTACATACGCATCGTTGTTTCCTTTTGTATCGGAATCAGTTTTGCAGAGTATTTTCGGGGCCGACATATTATCGAAGTCCGAGCTTCGTGAGACCGCATTAGAGCTCATCGGTAAGCGCCCAGCGAAACCCTTTGAATGCGTCGGTACGTTTGAGGAAAATAAAGTTGTTTTCTTTTTGTGTATGCAAAAATTTCAAAAGTCGTATGCAGATAAGCCGTTGCCATCGGTACTTGGCGTCGTTTCTGCGGCACTTGTGGAAGAAACCGATATGGCGCAGCGTGCGCAGGCGCTTCTGAGTTCCTGGAATACGCAACATCATGTGCCAGAGCAGTTTGCCGAGCTCCTCCATGCTTTTGTTGAATGATTTGGAGTCATCAATCAGACATGTTAGAGTGCAAATATTATGCTACAAATTTTAGAATCACTTGCTCACAAAAATATTCTTATTCTCGGTTTCGCTCGAGAAGGCGTTAGTACGTTGAAGTTTCTCAGGAAAATATTTCCTAAAAAAGTCATTGGCATTGCTGATGTTTTACCTGAATCACAACTTTCTTCTGCAGCGCGCGAGTTGCTTGCGCAAGAACAACATTTTGTGAAAACGTACTTTGGTTCAACGTATCTTTCGCAACTTTCTGATTACGATGTAATTTTTAAGGCCTCTGGGATTCCACCGAGTATGCCGGAATTGCAGCAATCTCAAAAGCAAGACGCGCGTGTGCTCTCCAATGTCTCTTTGTTTTTTGATCTTTGTCCGGGCACGATTATTGGAGTGACAGGTACAAAGGGCAAGAGTACGACATCGGCATTGATTGCCTCTGTGCTTTCGCGAGGCCAATCAGACGTTCGACTCGCTGGGAATATCGGGATTCCACCGCTGGAAAGTCTTCAAGGCGCGACGCGCAAAACTTTGTTTGTATTAGAATTATCGAGTTTTTATCTCGCGGGGCTTGAAAAAAGTCCGCACGTTGCCGTAGTTCAAAATATTGTCTCCGAACACGGGGATTATCATGGCAGCTTTCAAGCGTACATTAAAGCGAAATCGAAGATTGTTCGTTATCAAACAACGCAGGATATTGTGATTTTTAATGCTGATTTTTCGTTGCCATTACAGATCGCTCTCCAGTCTTCTGCACAAAAATTTTCGTTTTCGTTCACATCTTCACAAGCTCATTGTTTTGTAGAAGATGAATTTTTTGTTTGGAATCACAACGGTAAAAAAGAGAGAATCTTTCCTTGTCGTACGATGTCACTCCTCGGGAAATTCAATCGCTATAATGTGATGCCGGCGATTGTCCTCGGAAAACTCTTTGGTGTAACGAATCACGATATCGCTGACGCTGTATCCCATTTTCAGCCTCTCAAGCATCGTCTGAATTTCGTTGCCGATATTCAGGAGATTGATTTTTATGATGACAGTCTTTCAACGGTTCCTGAAGCCGCTATTGCAGCGTTAGAAACTTTTGCAGGACGGGATATAGTTTTGCTTGCCGGCGGTTTTGATCGTGGACAAGATTATACGCAGCTTGCGGAGAAGATTATGGAACTGCATGTGAAAGCGCTTGTACTTTTTCCAACAACAGGCGAGCGTCTCTGGGAGTGTGTGCAGCGTATAGGTAGCGGTCTGCAAAAATCACTTCCTGCGCATGTTTTTGTTTCTAACATGCAAGAAACGGTTACGCAAGCAATTGTATTTGCAGAGAGGGGTGACGTTGTGCTTCTGAGTCCTGCAGCCCCAAGTTTTGGCATGTTCCGCAATTATACAGATCGCGGTATGCAGTTTCAGGAGGCTGTAAAAATTTTAAAAAAAGTTTAAGCCCTCGTTTCGTCTGCGGCTTGCATGTGACCTCCTTATGTAGTCTGTAGAGTGTTTTGAACTCATTGTTACGGCAACGGGTTCTGTTTTGGATTTATAGATGCGTTTTGTATCTTTGTCAAATACACGGCATCGTAGAACAGCGAAAACTGTTATTTTTGCATTTATACACGTGTGAAATTTTTGTTATTATCCACGTATGAGTGCAAGAATTTCTTGTGTTTTTGCGTCGCGAAGTTCTGGGGTATCAGCTTCGAGATTCAACCGAAGTTTTGGTTCGGTGTTGGATCCGCGTACGTTGAACCAGAAGTCCGGATATTCAAAAGTTATGCCGTCGAGCGTATCGAGGCGCGCGTCTTTGAAATGTTCCTTGAGACGCACAAGAACTGCATCTTGATCGCGCACTTCAGAATTTGTTTCTTCAATCGCATAGTATTTTTGATACTTGCGGACGAGTTCAGAAAGTTTCTTCCCTGTTTGAGACAGTATTTCCAATACGATGAGCGCGGTGATGAACGCGCTATCGGCACGGAAGTTGTCGATATAATAAAAATGTCCGGAATGCTCGCCAGCAAATATCGCTCCGGTTTTTTGCATGCGTTCTTTAATGAAGGTATGACCGACGCGCTCGCGAATTGCTTGACCGCCGAGCGTCCGTATTGTTTCCTGTACGATTTTACTGCATGACACATTGTAAATAATTGAAGCGCCACGGTGTTTCTCTAACATACTTTCGGCGATCATCGCCACGATCATGGAACTGTGAATGCGCCCGCCGTTTTCATCAATAAAGTAAATTCTATCAGCGTCTCCATCAAACGCCATACCAAAATCGGCCTTAGTTTCCCGTACTTTCCGAATCAGATCCTGTACGTTTTCAGGCTCGATAGGACTTGGTTGATGATTGGGGAAGGTTCCATCGAGTTCAAAATACAAAGGAATAATTGTTAACGGTAATCCTTTGAATACGAGCGATGTAAGTTTACCGGCCATGCCGTTTCCGGCATCAATTGCTACTTTCATGGGTCGAATCGCTTGTGTGTTAATGAACGACTGCACATGCTGTACGTATTTTAGAAGCACATCTTTTTTCTCTACACCTCCACCGTCTTGTGTGACGAATTTTTCTTGCTCAACGGTTTTTTTTATATCTTGGAGGCCAGTATTTTCATTGATAGGTACCGCACCTGGTAGGCAAAATTTAATACCGTTCCAATCCGGTGGATTATGTGACGCGGTCAACATAATGCCGCACGCTTGATATTTTCCAGAGGCAAAAGATACGGTATCCGTACTTACAAGTCCGATGTCCCAAACTTTCGCGCCGCTTTCGACAAGTCCATCGATAAGCGCTTGTGAAAGTACTGGCGTGGAAATGCGCATATCATATCCCACAATAACTTTTGGGACCGATTTTAATTTTTTTTGTACGAATGTCACGAACGCCTTGCCGATGTTACGCGCGAGTGCGTCGCTTAAATCTTTAGGATACACGCCGCGAACATCATACGCTTTAAAGAGTCCTTCTGGGACACGCATAGATTATTTATTTAATGATTCGCAGTATTGTTTTTTGAGTCGCATGATTGCATGAAAGCCCCAAGCTATGAATACGAAACCCATAATCCAACCGATGAATGGAATACTTGAAAGAATCGTCACGATGAGCATTCCAACAATAGTCGGAAGCACAAGAGAGGGAAGTGAAGTTTGAGTCGGATTGTTTGCTAGCGCTGCTTTGCCGTTTGATTTTGTTTTTTTCGTCTTTTCCTCTTTCTGATTTTGTTTTTCGATTTGCATGCGTTTGAATATTTTTGCTCCAATAGCGATGCCCGCGAGAATGTTTGCAAAATAGAGGAGCATCAAATATATTGCGCCTGTGATCAGAGCGAGCGGAATGCCCACAATAGTAATCATGAGCACAAAAATTGCGAGCGGTGTGAATATGATCCATAGTATGCCGTAGCCAATATTTTTTCCGGGAGTTTCCCAGAAACTTTTTACTGCGCGCATCGTAAGTTTAGGAGCAATAGTGATACCTAAGAGCGCAAGAATAAGCATACTGATAAATCCGATCGCCCAGAAGGAGAGTAGCGCAGTTGGCCAATACGCTTTTGGTTTTTTGGTGATTTTCGGTTCCTTGTATTCAAGGTCACCTTTGACCTTGTCTGTATCGAACGAAAGCCTTTTTGGCGCGCGGTAAGCGAGATCACCGCCGATACTCGCGTTTTTTTGGAGTGTGAAAGTTTTTTCTATTTCAGCTCGCACATCACCTCCTACGGTGCCGTTGAGATTCACTTCTCCGGCGCTGATATCCATGTGGCCGTTAATTTTTCCTTTGAGATTAGCAAGTCCTGTGCCGGCAGTTAATGTCCAGCCTATTTCAGCATCGTTGAGCATCGTGAGTGTGCCGCTTGCGAGCAATGCATTTTTTCCGACCGTTGAATTGAGAATAATATTTGCTCCTGCGGCTCGAAGATTGTTTTCGATTGGTCCATTGATCGTAATTTCCGCACCCGCGACGTGAACGCTACCTTTCACTTCGCCGTTGATGTCAACGGAGGATCCAGCAGCGATAACATCGCCAATAACCGTTCCGTTGATGATGATTGTTGTTCCAAAAGCAACGACATCACCTTCCACGTTGCCGTCGATGATGACTTGTTCACCAAAGCCGTAGAAGTTGCGGTCAACTGTTTCGTCGGTTGGCACGCGAATAAAGGAGTTACTTGTCGCGTAGGCGATCGTTACTCCTGTTATGAGAAAAAAAACGGTAATGCTTACAAAAAGAAATATTTTTTTCATAGGGAGTTTTATAATTGTTTTTCCCCACGTTTTTGGTGTAGGGTTTTCATTGTATTGCTTTATTTTATGCGATGCATTGCTTATAGTGATAACTTTACCTTAGCATAAAGGAAGCTTGTAGAAAAGCCAAGATTATCAAGCGCATTTGATCGAGTTTTCATAAAGGGACTGTCGCCGAATACGCTTTCGTCTGTGAAAAAGAAATCGTGATCATAAAAAGAGGAGGAAGACTCTCCTTTCTCAGCACACTGTGCCCTGTCAGTGCTTCGAAAGCGAGAGTCTTCCTCCTCTTTTTTCTATGATTGAAATTCACTTTCACAGACGAAAGCGTATTCAGCAACAGTTCCATAAAACATTTGTCCGACTTAAGTATGATTCTCAAGTCGGACGACGAAGAATATTTGTAGTTCCGTTTTTTTTTAGTTTCTGTTGCGTTGATTGTGTATTTCACAACCGAAGCCGTGCGTCGGTGTTAATACGGACCGATGTGTCGGATGAAGAAAGTATCACCGCGAAGGCCAACAGCAAGCCTCCATTGCACGAAAATGCTGCGTACTGCGCTCAGAACCTTTTCGTTTTCCTGCAGTACGCGGCTCTGCTTTGACTCCCGCAGTTGTTTGAGAGGAAATATTTTTTCCTCCTTCAGATGTGGAAAATTATCGATGAGGAATTTAAAAAGTTTTACAGCTATTGCCTTGGCAATCTTTTGTTCTTCACTGTTTATTTCTTTCGACATCTCGCTACTCCTTTTGTGGAATGCATTCGTAAAATGTTGGAACGATCCAAGTGTACCTTCAGGATATGATTCCCCGACATTTTTGGCAAGTGCATTACAAACTGTTATGTTTTGAATACCTCGTCCGTTAAGAGTTTCCAAAATGGAAGAAATAGCACACGAGTATTATGCATCTGTGCCTTGTGTGTATCCCAGCCGCTGTGTATCACAAGATCCTTCTGGGGGTGTTTTTTATAAAATTTGCGAGTGATTGTGTTATTATCGGCTGTTCTCGTAATTTGTATTTCATCTATGAAAACGTAGCCTTTGTTTTTTTCCGAACTCGAGCTCCAGTTTATTTATGGACGTTTCCTGTGATGTAAAATATTGTTTATCAGTTTCAAAATCCAGACTCAGAAAAAGCGTGGACTGTCCTTGTTGGTTCAGTTCAGTTTGTCACATCTCCATGAGAGTCGTTTTTCCTACTTGTCGTGGTCCAATAATGATCGAAATTTCTGGTTTCGTGAGGTGTTTACGCACTTCTTCTACGATCGTTCTTTTGATGAAACGGACCATATTTGTACTTTTTATTAACTCTATTTCATTTTAGCACGATATTTTTATAGGTCACGTACTTTTTTGTATTTTGGGTCTGTCGCCGAATACCATTTCTGCTGCAATCGTAGAATTTCGGTCAGCATCGTTTCAAAATTTTTCGGCTTATATTCCATATAAACCTCAAAATTTATTCAGCGATTCTGTCACGAAATTCTACGATTTCGTGACGAAAGCGTATTCGGCGACAGACCCATTTTACAACCTGTGGAGTGGATCACGATTTGTCCAGATACAGTCGTTCCCGCGGAAAAGAAATATGATGGATTTTCTCCAGGAAGTTTATCGTTACTCGTACCGCAGGATTGTTTGAAGGACGCACTTTGAAGCGACCTTCGTAACGCTTTAGGAGTGGCGTCAAAAATTCGTCTGCCCATGACGGAGCGAATGTGTTGACTCCTTCAAAATCAATTTCGACTGTTTCCGTATTTTTGATTTCTCGCAGTGTTGGCTCGTATGCGGCAAGCGCTTCTTTGCCTGCTTGCCTTGACAGCAATGTCGTGCCAAATTTTTTCAATTGTATGAGCATAATGTTTTATGAAAATGTTATGAAAGCAAGACAGCCGTGAATGGATCGAGATTTTTGTTGTATTAAGAGTTTCTCCGACCGTTTTCGCAGGTTGACTTGGGCATTGCCTGAGAGAAAACGTAAACTGATATCATACGTTGAAATAATCTGACGTATGAATTTTAAACCATTTCCGCGGGATTCCGGACTGCGACCGGAAATGATTTCCGTGAAAGCAACTTTGAGCGCTTCCGTATGTGTCTGTAATTCTTGTCTTACGCGCTTCAATGTTTTTAATATTCCTTGCCCGCGATCGGCAAGGACGATGTGTTTTTTCGCGAGGTCATATCCGAAAAATATGCCCGGAATATCAGGCCAGTTGCCAAGATTGTGATCAAAGCTGTTATTACCGATTTCTCCAGTGACGGCTATAATCAAACTGCACCATGTTTGTAGGTGCGGTATTTTCGCAGGTTGAGTTTCGAAGTTACTTATGCGTGCTTGGAATATTCCGCTGTTGGGACAGTATACATGTGGAGCAGGTTCGATAGGTTTCGGTGTAGTGACCCATGATTGTGCCTCGTGAAACAAGTTCTTACTGTATTGAGCTGCTACTTTTTCTACGTCTTCTCTTTTATAATAACGATGGCTATACGGTCCTGAACGTATGGCTTTTAATTTCCCGTTGGTGTCCCAGCGGCGGAGAGTTTGAAGTGAAATGCCTAATTTTTCCGCTGCTTCTTGGATGGTTATGAGATTGTGGTCCATAATTTCATTATACAAACTATACAATTTTTGTCAAAGTTATACAAAATATAGATACTCAGTCCCTCGCTTTTCCCTCGCACTGTATCAAATATGTCGTTTACGTTATTACCATGTTGATGAACATTAAAATTTCAAAATACTCATTTTTGGCTTAATTACAATATTTAATTATTTATTTTGTATTTTTTGTTTGCAGTACTTGACAATATTGGCAAAATGATATATACTACGGCTCGTACATCAACAATCTACGTGAGGAGAGAGCCGCTACCGGACGGATTTCGGGTGCATCGCTGCTATTGTATTGTAGAGACATATGCTGTCAGTATGTGTCTATGATAAGCGATACTTACTCATCGAATATAAGGCGATGGGGAGATCTCTTCTCTAGGAAACGAATCTATTCGTATTTTAGACAAGATATCTCCCGATCGCCTTTTTTGCTGGAAAGAGACATGGAGAGGAGAGAGTAACATCCATCAAGATAAGGTAAATATTTATTATTTTGACCTTTCAACTTGATGCTCTCCATATCTCTCGCCAGCTCACATGAGCCAGAAAGCAACTTTCCTCACGTGCGGGTGTGAGGTGAAGTCGGATTGAATCATCTTGTGTTCTTCTCTCTCTTTTTCAATTCACAACTCGTTTGTGGGTTGAAAAAGAAAATAAAACTTGATTTTTCCCTGCGCTCTTGGCGCAGGGTCATTCATTAGATCTTATTTGCTTGTGGTGCCACAGGCAGGAGGTGCGCAATGAAGATCGTGTTGGCCGGCCCTGCACGCTCCGGCAAATCCTGCTTGTTGATTTACAATTTGTCCAATGTAAATTGCAAAGCATGCTTTTTGAAAGGTCTGAGATATATGTTTTCCCTGCGGGTTCCCACAATTTATCTCCAGAAGGCTGAAGAGTGCGCCGGGTCGAGTAGGGTATTGCCGTTTGATTTTTCACGCGGCATCAACTCTCTCTTCATACTCTATTCATCCGGAGCTGAACTCTTCAGCCTTTTGGAGATTTTGAACTTTCGAGTCAGGCACTCGACAAAAAACAAAAGCTATGAAAATATAGGGTTGGTTGTTTTCGGTATTTTGGCATATACAAGAAAGGAGGATCTCATGGCATTGAGAGTCGTCGCCACACCTGCGAACCGAGAGCTCGGTGCAGAGGTGTGTCAGTACCTTGGCATCAAAATGCTCCACGTTGAATACTCTGAGTTTTCGGATCAAGAAGTGAATGTGAAAGTTAGGGAGTCATGCGCTGGCGATATTGTTGCTGTCATTGGTGGTACACACATGCCCGAGAAAAATGCTTTTTATCTTGGGCATACAAGTCTAGCACTCAGACAAGCTCGCGTGCGCAAGGTCATGAATGTTATTCCGTATCTTTTCTACGCACGTGCGGATAAAAACGATGAAACAGAATCCGGGGTTTACGGTACTGCGTTAGGTGCGCAATTTGCTATTAACGTGATTTGTCAGGGACTTCCTGATGAAGTGCTTCTCATGGATATTCATGCTGGTCAACTGCAGGGTTTCTTTCCAGCGCATATCCGGACGCAGAAACTCTATGCCGGAATCGTAAGTGTGCCGTACATTCAAGATCGACTCGACAGAGGTAACACCGTGATTGCGTCGCCGGACGAGGGTTCCTTCAAGCGTACTCTCGCGTATGCTAAGTATCTGGGTTTGAATGAGAAGCATGTTGCTGTCTTTACGAAGGCTCGGAAAAAAGCGAATGAGGTTGATCCTGCATCGGTGAGAGTCATTGGTCCTGCGCTGCAAGGCCAAAAAGTTTGGTTCATTGATGATATTGTGGATACGGGTGGAACTATAAAGTACGCTGCTTGCAAAGCTGACAACGAAGGTGCTGCATCGGTTTCTCTGTATGCAACGCACCCTGTGCTTTCTGGGCGAGCGGTTCAGACTCTTGATGAAAGTCCTCTCGTGGAATTCGTTACGACGAACTCCATTCCTAAAAAACCTGAAGAACTGCGGACTGAGCGTTTGAAGATTACCGTTCTTTCGCACGGTCGACTCATTAGTGAGGCCATCAAGCGTATGTATGAAGAGAAGCCTCTGAATGACCTGATTCTTTCTACACAAAAATAAAGGTTAGGTCACGAGACAGGGTGTGGAAGGGTTTTCACATGTTGAAAATTTTTAGAACTTCGGGTTGTCTCGAAGTTCTTGTGTTTTACATGGTAAAAATACTCAGACCCGGGATCCGTTGAAAATCTCGCAATCGTTTTTATACACTCAATGTCACTGAGAATATCTGTTGTTAGTTTAAATTTAGAAGAGCGTCTATGAAAGTTTTGATTTGTAAAAAGAATCTTTTTCTATTAGTGTATGAATAGGTTTATTGAATTTTTACGTTGAATTTGTGAATTTACAATTTTTGCGACACTCTGATGCGGAAATCGCGAAGTTCGTAGAACAGGAAGTTGTTCGGCAAGAAGATGGACTCGAAATGATCGCTTCGGAGAATATCGCGTCGCCGGAAGTTTTGGAAGCGCTCGGCACGCCGCTCACGGATAAATATTCAGAGGGCTATCCGGGTCGACGTTATTATAGTGGCAATATTTTTATAGACAGAATTGAGTTGCTCGCTATCGAACGCGCGAAAAAACTTTTTGCATATGACGGGCACAATGCGGCTCACGCCAATGTCCAGTCGCATTCTGGTTCGGATGCAAATCTCGCAGCGTATTTAGCGCTCATGAATCCAGGAGACACGTTCCTTGGAATGCGTCTGACAGCGGGCGGGCATTTAACACACGGACATAAAGTGAGCGCGACTGGGCGCATTTTTCGTGCGGTCCAGTATGGCGTGCGTCGCAGTGACGAACGTATTGATTATGATGAAGTGCGTTATCTTGCTCACACGCATAAACCTAAAGTGATTATTTGTGGCGCGACAGCGTATCCTCGCATTATTGATTTTGCGAGCTTTGCTGCGATTGCGCGCGAAGTGCAGGCCGTGCTTGTAGCTGATTTGTCTCATATTGCTGGACTCGTTGTTGCTGGTGTGCACCCTCATGCTTTTCCATATGCCGATGTGATTACAACGACGACGCATAAAACGTTGCGAGGTCCGCGCGGTGCGATGATTTTGTGTAAGGCGCAGTATGCGCAGGCGATTGATAAGAGCGTTATGCCTGGACTGCAGGGCGGGCCACTGGATCATGTTATTGCTGCTAAGGCGGTCGCATTCGGTCAAGCGATGCAACCCGCTTTCCGCGACTACGCGCGACAAATTGTGCAGAATGCCCAAGCCCTTGCTCGCGTTTTTGCTTCGGCCGGATTGCGGCTTGTGACCGGCGGAACCGATAATCATCTTGTGCTCGTTGATGTGACGCCGCTCGGAATTTCCGGTAAAATAGCAGAGCAGGCACTTGAGCAAGTTGGTATTTTTGTCAATAAAAATACGGTTCCGTTTGATACGCGCAAACCGATGGATCCTTCTGGGATTCGCGTTGGCACTCCGGCGCTCACGAGTCGGGGTATGAAGGAAGACGCGCTGGAACGCGTCGCTGAATTTATTGTGCGCGTGCTCAAACATCTTCATGATGCTGCTGTTTTGGAGAGTGTGAGTAGTGAAGTGCGTGCACTTGCGAAGCGTTATCCTGCCCGTCCTTGGTTTCATCTGTAATTCTGTAGTGAGTTTGGTGAATAATGCTTTTTTGGAAGCGGCATTCGATCAATCATTATCCGGAGTATTTCTTAATAACCTATGGAAACAATCACAAAAATTTTAAATGGAAGCGGCATTGCGCAAACGATTCGGGCGCGGCTTAAAACACAGATTGCGCGTGGACCAAAAAAGCCTGGCCTTGCTGTGATACTGGTCGGTCAGGATCCCGCTTCTAAAATTTATGTAGATTTTAAAACGAAGGCATCACGCGAAGTCGGTATGTATCTTGAGACCTATCATTTTGAAGAAAATATCAAAGAAAAGAAGCTTCTCAAGCTTATCGACAAGCTGAATAAAAATAAAAAAATTCACGGCATTCTCGTGCAATTGCCACTGCCTTCACACATCGAGGATTTGTCTGTCTTACAGAGAGTGGATCCGCGGAAAGATGTCGACGGATTTCATCCTGAAAATGTTGGATTGCTAGCAATGGGGTATCCGCGTTTTATTTCCGCGACACCAAAGGGCATTATGCATTTACTGGATCACACGAATATTGATCTTGTCGGTAAAGAAGTTGTAGTGATTGGCGCCAGTAATATTGTTGGCAAACCCTTAGTGCAACTTCTCCTCGATGAAGAAGCTACGGTGACGGTATGTCACGAGAAGACGCAGAATCTCAAGGTGCATACTGAGCACGCTGATATTATTATTGTTGCTGCCGGTGTGCCGAAACTTTTGACGGCCGATATGGTCAAAAAGGGCGTTGTTGTGATTGACGTGGGTATTAATAAAGTTGACGGTGCGGTTGTTGGCGATGTTGATTTTGAGAAGGTGAAAGAAAGGGCATCGTATATTACGCCTGTTCCCGGAGGAGTTGGACCGATGACCGTCGCGATGCTTTTGGAAAATACATGGGAAGCGATGTGCGCGATTGAAGGTTATAGACCGTCTGTTATCTAATCCCGATATTCTGCGCCCATTCTTGGAATTCTTCTTCAGTCTCCTGAGTACCTATGCGTTTGTTCCAAAATTCTTTTGGAGTCACGATGTATATTCCGTTATAGAGTCCGATATCCAGAAGATGTCGGTCACTAGAAATAATATGTTTTACTTTGCCGTCGATTGCTGTTTGAACAAATTTGTTATCTTCGTCATCTTCCTCTACAATTTTCTTGCGCGTTCGTACGTGTATATTTTCAGCGATTGTGTAGTACTCGTCAAGAAGTGTGAGATATTCATCATCCGTAATGAGTTGAGAAACGATGAGCTCGTACTCTTTGCGGATTTGATGACTTATGATAGGCTGAAGTTCGCCTTCGAGACAAAGGTTGATAATGCGAAAAGCGTGACTATTCTCATCTTGAATGCCATCGATGAGAACATTTGTGTCGAGGATGATTCGTTCCATACGTCGTAAGTGAATTCAATAAATATTTATTTTTGCAATTTTTCTAGTCAATTATTATATGTAGCGAACTGTCCGCTGTTTGTCAAGTTTTGATTATTTTCTATGTCATTTTCTATCGGTATTGTAGGTCTTCCCAACGTTGGTAAATCGACGCTCTTTCGGGCATTGACGCAAAAGCAAGTCGACATTGCGAATTATCCTTTTTGTACGATTGATCCGAATGTCGGCGTTGTTGCGGTTCCGGATGAACGTCTTGAAAAACTTGCTGTTTTGAGTAAGTCGGCTCGCATTGTTCCAACGACTGTCGAATTCGTTGATATCGCTGGACTTGTGCGTGGCGCGCATCGTGGCGAAGGTCTCGGGAATCAATTTCTCTCGCATATCCGTGAAGTTGATGCGATTTGTATGGTGTTACGTTGGTTTGCAGACGGTGATATTATCCATGTTGAAAATACGGTTGATCCTTTGCGTGATCGCGATATTGTCGAGATGGAAATGATTATGGCAGATATGCAGGTTGTGCGAAAGCGGTTGGAGAGTATCAGCAAGCAAGTGAAAGGTGGCGATAAAGAAGCAATGCGTTTTTCGAAATTGCTTGAAAAAGTGTTGGCAGTTTTGAATGCTGGCAAACCTGCTCATGATGTGAGTGTTGATGAAGCAGAGTGTGTGTTTTTGAATTCATTGCAGCTTCTGACTGCAAAGCCATTGCTGTATGTTGTGAATGTCGCGGAAAATGATAATGTTTCACTTCCTTCAGAACTTGCTGCGCTTACGCCGGTACGATTGTGTGCGAAACTCGAAGCAGAGTTAGTTGAATTGCCACAAGATGAGGTGCGTGTGTATTTGCGTGACGCCGGTTTCGCGCAGACTGGACTGGATCAGTTGATTGTGCGTGTGTATGAGCTTTTGGGATTACGTACATATCTGACGACTGGAGAAAAAGAAACTCGCGCTTGGACAGTGAAAGCTGGAACACTCGCACCGCAGGCAGCGGGTGTCATCCACACTGATTTTGAAAAAGGTTTTGTGAAGGCCGAGGTTGTCCAGTGGAAAGCTTTGGTTGAGGCTGAATCTTATGCTGCTGCGCGTCAAAAAGGTAAGCTTCGCATTGAAGGAAAGGAATATGTGATTCAAGATGGTGACGTGATTATTTTTAAAATTGCGCCGTAGTCAACGTTCAGTTTGATTCACCAAACCGCAGCATCGGAATTTGATGTTTTGTCTTTCTTCGTTATGATAGCTATACTATCCTCAGCGTTCATTTTTCTTCGATTGCATGGGCTTACGATTCCGTCGGTCGCGTAAGCCCTCTTTTTGAGAATAAAAATTTCGCGACACACTGTTTGCATGGGCCTGGCATAGATAAAACTTTTTCTCGGTGTTTGATTGACTCTGTTTTGCAGTTGCAGATTCTTTGGTAGGAGAGTGTTCATGGGTAGGAAAGTGAATGTGTTATGAAATCGCCATGCGGGGAGCGCGCAAGCAATGATTCCGTTCGCGACAAGCAGTTGGGCACAGATGTGAAACGTTGATTTGTACAGTGCGGTGAGTTCGGCTACGGTGCCGGGTAATTGTCTATACGTTATATTTGGGGATCCTAGAAAACCTTCAAAAACAATACAATGTACGGAAGCCCCTTTTATATATTTGTTGAGATTTTCGATAGGCGATTCGATGAGTTCGGGCATTATCGCTTTTACTCGATGAGATTCTTTTTGAGTGTCGCTGTGTGTTTGTTTATATGATGGAAGAAAATGAGTGCTGAGCCACACAAGATTTTTTTTGGTATTTTCTATAGCGACTATATCTTTATCAGCCCCGATAATTTTTTCGTAACCTAAAAGGAGCGCTTCTTGTAGGATTGTTCCCGATCCACAAAAAGGGTCGAGAAGTATACGGTTTTTGTCGGTTCCTGTGAGATTAATGAGCATCTGAGCTACTTTTGGCGGTAACATGCCGGAACGATCATCTCGCGCTGGACGACCATAATCCCGAAGGCTGTATGATTCAAAGTTTTGTATTGCGATTGTATATCCGCTGTAGAAGTCATGGCCGTTTTCAATAATAATGAATTCAATACCGTCGCTCACGAGGTGATTTTTTTCCACTACTACGCTTGAAAGTGTTTTGCCTTGCGAAGTTACTAGACGACTTTTGATACCTTTTGATTTGAGATATTTTTTAAATTCCAGGCCGTTACGCAATGCAAGTTTCCTGTTTTTTGAGCCGTACCAACTGATGCCAAAGTCTATTTTGCGGATTTGAATTTTCTCGCGTTTCTTATGATTTCGTGTGTGTTGTTTTTCTTCTCTTTTATTCAGTATCAGTTCAAAGATTTGGTTGTTAATCATTTTTGTTTCGCTTTCAATGCGCGCAATTTTAATTGTACCCCCAAGTCCGTTGAGAAAATCGCTCGGTAAATCCGTCGAAAGTTCAATAAAGAGTGTTTCGTTCGTTGAACACAATATGTGTGCATGAGGAAGGAGTGCAATGATCTCAGCTTGCGAAATTACTGGATGATTTCCAAGAATAAATGCGTATTGAAATTTCATAAGTCTATTATTGCTGCTTTGCATGCTATCGTCAAACATTTCAAGATTTGCAGAAATTTTTTACTTGTGGTATGTTCACCTTATTCTGTCAGCCTATCTTAAATTAACCCATGTCTGAATTTTTTCGGATAGATAGGATTTACAATCTATGCAACATTACGAATTACTTTATATTCTTCCTATAAGTGTTCCTGAGGAGAGCATGCCAGAGGTTGAACAATCCGTGCAGCACATTATTACCGACGTATCGGGTAAAGTGGATCAACAAGACAAAATTGGAAAGAAAAAACTCGCTTTTCCTATCAAGCATGCACGTTATGGAATATATGTAAATTTACTTTTTGAAGCCAGTGTACAAGCAATTGCAGAAATTCAGCGACGTATGCGTTTGCGCCAGGACGTATTACGTTTTTTGATTACTGAATATGATCTTGAAACTCATCAGCGTGAGGCAGAGCGTCAACAAAAGTCGCGCGAGTATAAAGCCCGCGTGGCGCAGATGGCGCCAGTAGTTCCGGTTGTACCTTCCCTAAGTAGCCCTACGCAAAGTTCAGTGAAACAAGCGCCAAGTCAAACTTTTGTCCAGCAGGAACCAAGTAAGGAAAAGCAAGTTCCTGTGAATCTTGAGGAACTTTCTAAGAAATTAGATAAAATTTTGGACGACGACATGCTTAAATGACTCCTTAGATGCTTCATCAACTTACATCACAATTATGGATTTAAATAAAGTCATGATTATTGGTCGCCTTACACGAGATCCAGAATTGCGTACGATTCCTTCTGGACACTCTGTAGCTACTTTTTCGGTTGCCACAGGGCGTGTGTGGACAGACCAACAGGGTCAAAAACAAGAACGTACCGAATTTCATAATGTTGTTGCGTGGCGAAGGCTCGGTGAAATCGCAGGGCAGTATCTTACGAAAGGCCGACAAGTATATATTGAAGGTCGACTTGAAACACGCTCGTGGGATGATCCGAACGGCACCAAACGCTATCGCACCGAGATCGTTGCTGAGAATTTGATTCTTTTGGGTTCTGCACGCGAGAATGCTCAACGTACTCAAATTCCGTCTGCACACGACTTTGCTCCGTCTCAGAAATCATCGCAAAATGCCCCATCATCAACACCTTCTGCAAAAACTCCTACACAGACTCCAAAAACGCCTCAACAAACTGGGGAAGAAGTCATTAGCGTCGAAGACATTCCATTTTAAATATCATTATGCAAACGCCACTAGAATCGCCACATGTCTGTTATTTTTGTATCGAAGGTATGGAAGTCATCGATTACAAAAATACGAGTGTTTTGCAAAAATTTATTTCCTATTACGCTAAAATTTTACCGCGCCGTCGTACGCATACGTGTAGTAAACATCAACGTAAACTCGCTTTGGCTATTAAACGTGCCCGCATTATGGCACTTCTTCCTTTTACTAACCGTCATGTCTAATTCCTATGTTGGACATGAATAGTCTTAAGGTCGGGACAGTGATTTCCTATGAAGGTGCTCCGTATGTCGTGACTTTTTCCCAGCATGTACAGATGGGTCGTGGCAGTGCCGTGCTTCGTACGAAATTGCGTAATCTTTTGAGTAGTCAAGTTTTAGAGCATACTTTTAAACACGGTGATAAAATTGATGAAGCGGATCTTATTCGCACTCGAGCGAATTTTCTGTATCGCGATAAGGACGAATTTTATTTTATGGATACAAAAACTTTCGAACAATTTGCTTTGTCGATCGAACAACTTGGTCATCTCGCTTCTTTTTGTAGAGAAAATAGTGACGTTGATGTGATGTATTACGAAGGTAAGCCTGTGAGTCTTGAACTTCCTAAGAAGATCGCTTTCAAGATTGTACAGACCGAACCTGCGGTGCGAGGCAATACAGCACAGGGGAATGTGATGAAACCTGCGACACTCGAAACAGGGTATGTAGTGCAGGTACCAATTTTTCTTAAAGAAGGGGATACTGTGATTGTCAACACTGAGATTGGGAATTATGTTGAACGCGCTTGAATTTTAACTTGATCATTCCCTCCGCTTTTGGCGTGAGGTACTCTCTTTTGACATGAGCAGTGGCGGTTGATTCCTTGTTTCGAGACACCTTCTTCAATTCTCTGTCCATGAAATATACAAAAATTATTTGCACGCTTGGACCAGCGTCGCAAACTAAAACAAAACTTTCGCGCATGCTTTCCGCGGGTATGGATATCGCGCGTCTTAATTTTTCTCATGGAACACTTGCTCATCATCGTTTGCTGATTCGCAATGTTCGTGCTGCAGCTGCGAAACTCGGAAAATCTATTGCGATTATTCAGGATCTTCAAGGACCTCGAGTACGCCTCGGCGTGTTGCCCAAGGCGGGTGTTTTAGTAGAGGCGGGTCAGGAAGTTATTTTGGCGTATAATAAAAAATTTCATCCGAAAATTCTACATATTCTTCCGATCGACAGCCCGTTCTATAGAGATGTTCGTCCCGGACATCGTATTTTTCTTCAGGATGGTTTGATTCAAATGGAGGTTACTCACGTGCGCAATACATTGTGCTATGCACATGTGAAGAAAGGCGGTACTTTGTTCAGTCATAAGGGTTTGAATGCTCCGGATACTTTTTTTTCGTTCCCTTCTTTTACTTCCAAGGATAAAAAAGATCTCCTTTTCGGTTTACGGCAGCAACTTGAATTTGTCGCGCTGTCGTTTGTGCAGCGTTCGAAAGATGTGGATGTTGTTCGGCGTTTTTGCAAACTTCACGGCCGACGTTCGCGACCTCATATTATTGTCAAAATTGAACGACCGCAAGCTGTGGAATATTTTGATGAGATTCTCGATGTCTGTGATGCGGTCATGATTGCTCGTGGCGATTTGGGTATTGAGATACCATTACAGGATGTTCCGATCGTTCAAAAAGATCTCATCACTCGTGCTTTGCGTGTCGGAAAACCGACGATTATTGCAACACACATGTTGGAATCTATGATAGAGAAACCGCGACCTACGCGCGCAGAAGTATCTGATATTGCTTCGGCAGTCGTTGATCACGCAGACGCTGTGATGCTTTCTGGGGAAACGGCAAATGGAAAATACCCTGTGGAAAGTGTCCGTATGATGCATGACGTGATTATTCGTACAGAAGCCTCCCGGTATAATGATTTACCGCTCGATTTTTTTACAGATCAGGCAAAAAATCTGGGTGATGTGAATTTCCGTAGTCAATTGGATTCTGTTTTGCAAAAATTGTCTTCTCAAAAGCCTCGAGCACTTTTTGTGTTCACACCAGATGGTCAACTTGCGCGCATGATTGCTCGGTACCGTCCCGAGATACCTCTTTATGCTGTGACACATTCTCGTGATGTGTATCATACACTTTTTCTTTCGTGGGCAACGATTCCAATACTTGCCCCCAACCAAGTCTTTACAAGACAACGTAGTTTTGTTTTGCGAATGGTAAAGCAACGTAAACTTCTGCATAAGGGTTCCAATGTCACGTTTATTTTTCTCAACATCGAAGGCAACCTTGCCTTTGAGATGCTTCAAGTTTAATCCTTTGTCTGTTTGTAACGCTTGACAGATTCTTATCATCTCGTATACTCAACGGTAATTCTTCATGCAATGTGCACTTTCGATGAGTGTGCGAGACCTTTTTACCCTTATCATCAGGAGGTAGTGATGTTTTTAAGCCCACGAAATGGAGGACAGACGATCGACCTTTCTCGAGTTGTCGAAGTTGATGGGGTGCAATTTTCCCCTCGTGATGGTTGGACACAAACTTGCGTACAGATTCGCAATCACGCTTCACCTTTTACGGTGAAGCTCCAAGCAGCTGATGGAAAAGAACGCTCTTTGCCTATCAGTACTTGTAAGATTGCGGGCATCGGTACTGTAATTCGGATCGGTAACCAGCAGTACTTGATCAACGGCTAACTCCTTCTCCTTCCTTCGAATCTGGAATTTGTGAGTGCATTTGATTCTCTTCGGTTCTTCCTTGTGTGATTGCAGTACTTGCAAATTCCAGATTCCTTTGTTCTGCAGTTGTGACTTTCTCAATTTGCACTTTTTGTTTCACATTTCGTTTTTTTCTCCATCGCATTTTCTTTTCTTTTACTTTTTGATACAGTGATCTTTGATCACCTTTTTTATTTTTGGAAGGATGCCGGAGCGGCTGATCGGACCTGCCTGGAAAGCAGGTGTGCCCCAAAAGGGTACCGTGGGTTCGAATCCCACTCCTTCCGCCAGTTGGAGAAAGTTGAGACCTTTCAATTTCAAATAATATGCGCCTCAGATTCTTGCAAAGTTTTGATAATATCCAAATTTTTTATCTTTTGGCGTTTCTTCAGGGGCTTTTGTTTTCGCAAGGTATTTGGCAGCTGTATTATTTACGTTTTACGGATTATTCTGGTATTGGTTTGCTCGAAGCAGTGTTACTTTTCACAGCGCTGATCACTGAAATTCCTACCGGCGCTCTGGGTGATGTTATAGGCAGACGACGTATGATGATAGTTTCAACCCTTCTGGTTTTCGCTTCGAGTATTTTTTTAACATTTGCGCCGAGTATTTTCTATTTGCTTGTTTCGATGGTTTTTTATGGATTGGGGTTAACGTTTGCGTCGGGGTCTCGAGAAGCCTTCATTTATGATTTTTTGAAAATGCGTCACGCTGAAGAAAAATACGATGCGGTTCTTGCGAAAGCAAATACTTTATCGCTTATAGCCGTGGCAGTTGGTACTTTACTCGGTGGCTTTTTTTATCATCTGTGGTTTCGATTGCCTTTTCTCGCCGAAGCAAGCGTGGCTTTTTTGACTGTCTTTATTGCTCTTGCTTTTATCGAACCAAAGAGAGCTCATATGCAATTCGCATTCGTCCACTATGCCAAACAAAATCTCCAAGGTTTCGTTCAGCTTTTGAGTAATTTTCAGGTAGCACGACTTACGATATATATTGTGATTACTACAGCGATTTTTTATGTATTTCAAGTACTCCTGAATCAGGCGCAAGCGATGCAGTACGGATTCAATGAGGTTTTTATGGGAATTTTAGCAAGCACAATCAGTGTTCTTGCTGCATTTTTTTCTTATCTTACGCTTTGGTTCAAACGTTTTGGGTATGTCAGAGTTATAGTTGTGCTTCCCTTGATTATATCTCTGCTTCTTATCGTTTCACCTTATATCGGTATTGCCTTTGGCGGTGTATTTATTATTTTACGAACAACACTTCGAGCACCGTTTGATAATATTGCTTCCGTGTTAGTGAATTCTGAACTTGATTCGCAGCACCGAGCTACAGCTTTATCTACCTTATATTGGTTGATCGAAGCTCCTTATATTGTCATTTTTCTCGTCGCAGGAAAAGCAATCGCAAACACCTCTTCTCATGTTGTTGCGTTATTCATAGGTATCTTGTTGTTCGTCACGATCATTGTATTCAGTCTCAGTTTATTGATAAGGAAGTTTGAATCGAAACGAAATGCAACTCTTACAGATTCTGCATTCCCAAGTAAACCTATCTCGCTTGTATAAAACTTGATTTTCCATCCTCATTTGGCGCATCCGTTTACTGTGAAAGAAATGTATTTTCGATTTTATTCAGTCGTTGTTTACTGATTTTTGTATCTTCAGCGAGATTATGAATTTTTTTCTCCAATCGTTGGACATCTTCTTTGCTTGCCATTGTGTTGCTGATGAGCATGGCAAGTTTCTCTACGGCTTCATTGACGATATTTTTTACTTCTACGATCGTAGCATAGTGCATACGTGATGCTATGAAAGGATTGCTAAGATTAAGATGATGCTTCTTAACTTGAGTGTAAGCATGATTGTTCCACGAATCAATACCAAAACTATCCACAGCCGTCGCGACGGCTCGTATTTATATTTGACTTGTAGCGATTCTCAGTATTAGATGATAGAGGAGGTTTATACACAAACCTCACGCAACAAGTTGTGCGGAATTATCCAATTTATTTTTTTTCTTTATGTCAAAAAATATTCGTCAGACGCTCACATTGCCCGTCACTCCACACGAAGTTTATGAAGCGCTGATGAAGAGCGCGTTACATTCTCAATTCACTCGAAGTACAGCACGTATAAGTGCCAAAGTCGGTGGCAAGATTTCAGCATACGACGGCTATATTGAAGGAAAGAATCTCGAACTTCTTTCTGATAAAAAAATTGTTCAACGCTGGCGGGCAAGTGATTGGGATGAAGAAGATTCTTCCGTTGCGACATTTACATTGCAGAAAATTAAATCTGGTACCAAGATAATTTTTACTCAAACTGATGTACCTGATGAGCACGTTCAAGAAATTCGTCAAGGTTGGAAAGATTATTATTGGAAGCCGTTGCAAAAATGGTTTTCGGAAAAGACACGATGAATTTTGGTGGGATGCCGGAGTGGTTGATCGGGGCGCTCTCGAAAAGCGCTGTCCCGAAATTTTCGGGACCGGGGGTTCGAATCCCTCTCCCACCGCCAGTAGGTAAGCATTCGTCACAGCGCAAGCAGTTCAGCTACACTATTTTTACATCAGTGTCATGCGGGTATCGTATAACGGTCATTATGCTGCCTTCCCAAGGCAGAGAGACGGGTTCAATTCCCGTTACCCGCTCAGTATTTTTCAAAATCAAGAACCCCCGCAATACGTGAGGGTTCAGAATGAAAATGCACTCGTAGCTTATTTTATGGCGCTTTCTTCTCTCTGTGCTTTGATTAATCTTGTCAGCGTTTGCACCGCCTCAATAAGCGGCTTCATAATTCTTGCAATGTTCTGTTCATGAGTAACTTTGAATTTTTTGTGATTCTGCATTTCATTTTCAAGCCATTGACAGTGTAGTAAAAGATTAGCAATGCTTTCTGTTGATATACAACCATCTTCAATGAACTGCTTGATAATGTCACAATCCTCGATCCCCATTGCTCGGATTTCTGAGTATCCGTAAAGGAAAGTGTGCTCATCTTCTTCACTCATGAATCTCCTGACTTTGTCTACGAGGTTTTGCAATACGATCGCTAGGCAGATTGCTGTAGTGTTTCTCGGCATGATTTTTATTCCTTTTTGATAGTGAGGCATTACATTGTCACTCTGTAATGCCTCAAAATTTATCTCTTTGTTGGCGGCCAGTTGGGTTGTTCTGGCATCCACCAAATTACTGTTTTTTCGAACTCTCTACCGAAGTGACACTCGTCTCTTACGACCTGCCAGAATGCACCGGGATTCGTATGCGCTGCAATGAATATACTGTGATTTTCCGAATTCAACTGCCAGTCAATGTACCATTGCCAATCAGTCGAAGAGACGATCGGTTGTGCAATACCACAGAGTTGTGTGTGCCCCCCGTTATTCAATGTAGCGATAATGTACCAACGGTTGGGATAGACTTCGTACTCACCAAGATTTACAAAATCGCGTACGCCGCAAGCAGCGTAATGTGGATATTGCAGAGGTTTGTTAATGACCCCATAGTATACGAAGATATCTGGTATTGAACTTTCTGCTCCAAATTCGACGACTCGAACAGCAGGAATGGTTTCATGTATTTCATACAGAAAACCTCGAACGAAACAATCAGCAGATATTTTAATCTTTGTACCTACGAGTTCTTCATGAACTATTGGGAAAGTCGGACACATGATTTTATCCTCCGTGATTGTGGAAAGAACAGATTCGCATTATTGAAGCACCGCTCTGAGATACTTCCGATCGTAAGACCGTGGCGGTTCACTGCAATGATGACGATTTTATTTGATTTACTTGACTTTGTCTATATTTTCACTTATAATGTGATGAAAGTAATTGTTTCTCAAGCCAAAATCCTTTATTCTTTCAAAGTAATGCATGAATATTTTACAGGAAATAGGCCTGACAGAGCGCGAAGCAGAGATTTATAAACTTCTTTTGAAATTAGGAGAATCTCCTGTTTCAGTCATACTCAAAAACACAGGATTTCATCCCCAGGTAGTCTATCGAGTGATTGATAATCTTGTAAAAAAAGGCTTAGTCATCGAGAGTACACGGCGGCATAGGAAATATGTGCAAGCAGAAAGTCCGCGTGTCTTGGAAAGATTGGAACAGTATCGCATGGAAAAACTCCGTATAGCCATTCCAGAACTCATCGAACTTCAAGCATCTTCAAAAGAAGCGATGGTTCGTGTTGCGAAAGGAGACGCAGCTGTGCGAGCATTACGTCAACGTGGTATTGATGAATTAAAGTCCGGCGCTACGTATTCTATTATTGGTGGATCAGGAGATCGATTTTATAATGTGATGGGTGATCGATATGCAGAGATTGAACGAAAACGCATAAAAAAGAGAATCACCAAGCGGTTGATATCATTTGAACATGAGCGAGCGAAGTTTGCGAAAGATCCTTATCGTGAGCATACGGAGTTTCGTTATTTATCCGATGACTTTCCGATTATGACGAGCACGAATATTTATGGTAATACGGTTGCAATAATCATATGGTCGTCAGAGCCTATTGTGATCACTATTGAAAGTTATGAGGTCGCAACGAGTTATAAAGAATATTTTCAGCTCTTGTGGAGAATGGCGGAAGTTTAATTTCAGAGTTTAGTTCCGCAATCTGTATAGTTTTTTCGACAGGATTTTTATAACGTTGTAAATTCAGTCTGCGTTTTGCGCAAAATGAGTTCATTTCATCAAAACAAAGGAGGTGTACAATGCCGACAGAGGCGCTGTACAATCTTGGAACCAGGACTATGCGCGAAGAAATTGCGCATCCTGGAAATCCTGCGCTCCAGCATCCTGGATGGGAGATTCACATCGAAGAAGGGAGAGGTTGGACCTACTTTGAGATCGTGAATCCGAGTAAAGGTCGTATGCTTGGTGGCGGATACACGCGGTCTGAGATCGTTGAGATCGAACGAGAAGAAGAAGTTCCTGAGCTCGTTATTGTGCCAGGGAGTCCACACATTTTCCTTGGAGGGAGTAACCCGAATACGGCTTATTTCGCTACGACCCAGAGTTGTATGCTTGTGTTGGTGAAGCCCCAGATCGAACCGGCGGTTGAGCGACTTGATAGTGAAACCGCCAAAGCGGAACTGATCAAAGAGATTATTCCGCTGCAGTTTCCGGAAGAAGTTGATCAGTTGATGGCACGCACGGCCGCTCTGATGGAGCGTGGGTGTTGGGATCCAAAAGAGCCGGTTTTGGTTTGCGCACTCACCAAAGCGATGTTCGCAGAGATTGCTCGGCTCGATCGAGCTGGCAAAATTTCAGTCACTGGTTGAATACTGCATGCGATTCCATTTAAAATTTGTTCGTTTCATATAAGCTCGCTGATACACGTATCTTCAGCGGGTTTAAAGTTTTAATTATGATGTACGAGTCTATTGAGTTTGATATAATAGCAACTGAGGCCGCGAGTCCATTTCCATTTTTATTTGTATATTTATGGGGATTATTCCATTAGCGAAACTTTGTGATCTTTCGGGTAGAACGGCGATTGTGACTGGCGGTGCGGTGGGAATTGGATACGGGATTGCTTACCGACTCGCTGAGGCTGGCACACATGTTATGATTGCGGACATGCATAAAGCGAATGTCGAAAAGGCAAAACAAATTTTGCGTAAGCACGGATGGAGCGTCGAAGTAATTGTTGCTGATGTTTCTCAGCTGACTGATGTAAAAAAAATAGTCGAACAGACCGTGAAATTTTTTGGCAGTATCGACATCCTTGTGAATAATGCCGGTATTTATTCAAATATTCTAGTTATGAATATGTCGGCAGAGGATTTTGATAAAGTTATTGCTGTGAATCTGAAAAGTGTTTTTCTATGTACGAAAATCGCTGCTAAACAAATGATCTCTCAAGGTCGTGGCGGGCGGATCATTAATATTACTTCCGTTGATGCATTACATCCATCATCTGTGGGGTTTGCGCATTATGATGCTTCAAAACATGGTGTGTGGGGATTTACTAAAAATATTGCTCTGGAGCTTGCGCCTCATAAAATTTGGGTGAATGCTGTTGCTCCCGGCGGTATTCTTACACCGGGTGTGCAGGCGTTTCAAAAGCAGATGAAACTTCCTCAAGGTGTGGACGCGAAAAAACTCCTCGAAGCGTTTCTAGCGAAGATTCCTATGAAGCGCATGGGTGAACCCGATGATATTGGGAAGGCCGTATTATTTTTGGCTTCTGATATGTCTTCTTATATGACAGGTAGTCAAATCGTTGTGGATGGCGGTGTACTTTTAAGCTAATTCGTACTGCTTTGTTCTCGGGGCCTTTTCGTTTTTTCACAGTATGTTTTTGTGTTATAATCTTAAGAGATCGTTTTCAATCGTCCTTAATTTAAATTTTCGGCTTCGTCTCTTGCATAAGAGACGTTGCTTCGAAGAGATAAAAATAAACACTATGCGTACCATATTTCGATTTTTTCAAGCAAGCTTCGTGCTTGCTTTGTTCGGTCTGGTCAACTTAGGAATATTTTCTTTGCAACCCGCACTTGCTACTCACATTACGATTGTTCGCGGTCAAGTGACTGATCAAAATAGTTCTCCTCTCGCACAGGTTCGGTTGGAACTCCATACTCCTGATGGCACAAAAACTACACAAACCCAAACTGACGCGAGCGGTAACTATTCTTTCGCGCCTGCCGATGGAACTTTCGCTACCGGAGATCAGTTAGTGCTTGAAGTGCAGGCACCTTCTGGTTATAATACTCCATCAAATAGCCCAACGAATTTTACGTGGGATGGCGGTACGTATTCTGGAAGTCCGGTGAATTTCCAACTTGTAAACGCTCCCAAAATTTTAACAGGCACTGTCACGTACAAAGATACTGAAGCAGTCAATCTTAATGCAGATGTGAGAGCATGTCCTATGAACAGTCCAGGAGTAGCATGTGTTGGTACGCATGTGGATGCGACCGGTGTCTATACGATCAATTTGCGCGGCGGTGTGAGCGCGTGGATAGTGGACGCTTCAGTGAACTTAAGTGATCATAATACTGATTGGCTTTCTTTAGAACCCCCGGCTACCGTCACGTTTACCAATGATAATTCTCAAGAAACAAAAACACAGGATTTTGTCACTGAAAAAGTTGACGCTTCTATCACCGGCATATTTTTGGATGCGAATGGCAATCCTTTAACGAGCAATCAATTCCGCGCAGATTGTAATTTTACCCGCTCCGATGGCGTTGGAACGGTTCGTAAGGTTGATACGCAGAGCAAATTGACTCGTATTGGTTTACCGGCTGGTATTTATCAATTGTGGTGTTTTCATAGCGCGCTTGCCGGTCAGAGTTTTCGTTTGTCGGACGTAGTATTTGTTTTAAAGCCCGACGAAGATAAAGATCTGGGTACGATCCAAGCCGTGAGTAACTCATCGAAAATTTCCGGAAGTGTAGAACTTTCAGATGGTACTCCAGTGACGCAACGACAAGTAACACTCACACGATCCGGAACGCCAGAATTTTATACAGCCGATACAGATGAAGATGGAAACTTTACTTTTCAAAATCTTGCGGCAGGCGAATGGCAGTTGGGTATTACGCAGGGTCAAGGTGATGTTTATCGTTTACTGCAAGCAAAGACAGTCGTGATCGAAGAAAATGGAGATACTTCTTCTGATAATATCCTTGTTCTCGAGGCGCTCGATAAACAAATTACTGGTACACTGAAGGATTCAGACGGCGCGACATTGGATACTTTTACTGGCGCTGTGTTTAGTGAAACAGCGGATGGAGAATTTTTTACTGCTCCAGTCAAGGAAGGTACCTACACATTGTTTTTACCGAGCGACCTCAAAGGCGAAGAAGTACAACTCGGTGTATCCTCGGATGTTGGTTCTGATATGGCGTTAACTAAAACACATTCCGTAACAGTTTCTGATTCTACTACGAAAGATTTAACGCTGAAACCCGATAGCGCGACGATATCGGGACAGCTGACGAATGAAAAAGGTAAGAAAATTTCTGTTGGAGAGAATGATGTAACGGTTGTGGCGGTGGATACTTTTGGGAATATTGAAAATGCTACGGTTGATACAGACGGTTCTTTCGCGCTTTCAGTGCCAGAAGGCGAATGGCAACTTTCGTTTCAAATTGATGCAGGCGCTGATATCACGGGCGCCCCAGTACAGGATGAGTTAGTAACGGCAAAGGCAAATAAAACAACGGAAGTCAATGTCGAAACCCAAGAAAAAGATGCAACGATTCAGGGGACTGTCAAAGATAACGATGGCGAGGGTGTTCCGCTCGCGCCGGTAGTCGTCACGAATCTTCCACTTCTTGAAGCTGCGGGTACTTTTGCACCAGAAGATGTTGTGCAAGTAACGACCTCGGCTGATGGCGATGGAAAATATTCTGTGGATATTCCAGATGGGACCTACGTGGTATTTACAGGAAGTACCCCTGAGGTTGATGACCTTGTGGAACCGAATACCAAAACAGTGACGGTCAAGAAAGGAAAGGAAGCCACCGCAAATTTCGCATTTACAAAATCGTCGGCAACGATTTCCGGCACTGTCAAAGGCACCGATGGCAAGGCCGTGGATGGCGGACATATTGCGGCTTTTAGTGAGGACGGCGGTTTTATTGAAGATACGATCGACAGCAACGGAAAATTTAGTGTGTCAGTTGATGCGTCGGATAATTGGAATGTCGTTGCCACTACATTGGACGATGGTGATCTTTTGATGTCAACCGTAGAAAATATTGATGTGGCGAAGGGTGCGAATCAGCAGAATATTACGCTGACTGATAGCGGTATTGATATTCCGGGATCTTCTACACAAACTTTTGACGCCGATGCGTTGGCGAATGTTGCTTTGCCGAACGGTGCCAGTATTCAATTTTCTCCCTTTGCAGTGGATGATGCGGGTACCGTCAGTGTCACAGTCGAACCGGTGATTGACTTGAGTCCAACGCTTACTGGTACACCGGTTTCTATCGCCTACGATGTGACCGTTCGCAATGACGATGATGTGGAAGTCACGAAGTTGAACACGCCCGCGAAAATTACGATGCCTTATGACGAAAGTGTCTTAAAAGAAGCAGGTGTGTCGGAGGAAAATCTTTTACCGCAATTTTTTGCTGAAGAGGAAGAAGTGTGGAGTAATAGCGGTATGGCAGCACTCGTGAATACAGAAACGAATGAAGTTGTCGTGTATTCTGAGCACCTCACAAAATTTTCGATTAATGGTGCAGCGACGGGCGCGAAAAAGCGCACGAATCAAAATATTATTGTTACGCCGAGTTCAGCCGGAGGTCCAAATGTTAGAATTTACAATGAAACAGGGAAGCTTCAATCGCAATGGAATGCCTATAGTTCAGATCAACGGGGACATTTTGAGGCAGCCTCGGCTGATATTGATGGCGATGGTACTTATGAAGTTGTCGTCATTGCTGGCGCTGGATTGAGTTCACAAGTACGTGTTTTTGAGCAAGATGGAACACTTGTCGATGATTTCTATGCGTATGATTCATCGTATCGTGGAGGATTAACTTTTGCTCTCGGCGATATCAATGGCAATGGCCAAGACGATATTATTGTTGGTCCAGCCCGCGCGCTTCCTTTGAATGTGCGTGCGTACACGTGGGCAGGGTCAAAGTTTAAGCTGCTTGATTGGGAATGGTTTGGTGGAAAGGATAACAAAGGTATTGCGCATTTAACGACAGGCGACTTTGATGGCGATGGAGATTACGAAATTGCTGGTACGAACGGTGGTGCTACGATACATGTGTATGATTTTACGGCAAAAGGATTTTCTAAGCTCGGGCGAGGGAAGAAAAATATACGATTTGTTCCGTTTGATTCGAATGCACGTGTGAATGTTCTTGCTGCCGATATCAATGGCGATGGAGATGATGAGTTGATTACTTCTATCTTAGCAGAAGGGAGTTCTTATGTTCGCGTGTTTCAGTGGGACGGAAAGAAGTTTTCCTTTATGGCCGCGTTTTTGCCGTATGCAAAAGAAATCAAGGCTGGCGTGAATGTTGCTGCTGGAGATTTTAATGGAGATGGACGCGCAGATATTGCTGTGGCGCCAAAAGCCACGGCTGGACCTAATGTCCGCATTTACACTTGGAATGAAAAGAAACGTTTTACTTTGCTCAACGGTGGATTAGTATTTGACGCAGGATTTTTGGGCGGGGTGCATTTGACGTTTGCAAATGTTGATGATGATAGCGATGATGAGCTTGTTGTTGCTCCACAATCACGTCTCAAATCAACGGTGCGTGTGTACGATTTTGTGAAAAATAAACGCAAGCTCATTGGCGCATTTTTAGCCTTTCCAGAGAGCTTTACGAGTGGTGTGCATGTGAGTAAATAATCATGATTCGGAAATTTTTTCTTCCCATACTTTTGGGTACTGGTCGTCAAGGAAGATATTCAGAATATGTTGTCCGTTTTTTGCTTTCTGAAGTCCAACGATATCCATTATTGAAGACGCAACTTATTGATGTGCGTAATTTCGCACCTGTTCGTTCTCGGACGGATTCGTGTTTTACTGTACCGTCTTGGGAACCTACGAACATTTCTCGTCAGTGGTCAGCGATTATGAAACGTGCGGATGGGCTCATTGTTGTGAGTCCGGAGTATAATCATGGATACCCCGGAGAACTGAAAATTGTGCTGGATGAAATTTTTGATGAATATGCTCGAAAACCGGTTGCCTTATGCGGCGTAAGTTCTGGCGGGCTTGGAGGTGCGCGCGTCGTGGAACAGTTGCGTCTTGTATTTGCTGCTTTGGGTATGGTGAGTATCAAGAACGCGTTGTATTTTTCGTATGTCGAAAAGTTATTTGATAAACGGGGAGAATTGCAAGATAAAAGTTACATAAAGCACGTTCGTACGACATTAGATGAACTTGTTTGGTATGCTCGTGCGCTTCGTGTTGCTCGCAAAAATGTTTAGAGATTTGCTTCGCGGGCATTTTTTTTGATACAATTTGGAAAGAGCCTATTCGGCGACAGACCCATTTATTGAGCGACAGTTTTTTGAAGATTTTTTCGAGTGCCAACGTATGAGCGCCATACAATCTTCTTCTAGAAAAAAATTTTATATCTTTTTTGCTTTTGAACTTGTAGTATTTATTTTACTCTATATTTTTTTTCGCGTGCAACGCGATTCTCATATTCGTATTCCTGAGACCAATATCGATCAGGATAACACTGTTCTTTCTTCAGAGAATAATACTTCTTCCACACAAGACGAAGTCGCATTTACCGATACTCTTCGAAGTGGGCGGGATGTTGATTCCATGACCGATATCGAAAAAGAACAAGCTATTGCGGATGCGCTTGTCGATTTCCCGTCTTCTGAGATGACCAATGATCAAAAGTCAGCAGAGGCTTCGAGCGCATCTTCTATGCTTGTGGCAGACGAGGTTACGACACAACTTTCAGGTACATTTGACGGACGAGCACACCCAGGCAGTGGAAACGTACGTATTGTACAGGAAGGTCAAAAACGAGTGTTGATTTTTGAAGATGATTTTCGTACTGATCCCGGACCACAGCTTCATGTTTTTTTAAGCGGCACGAAGGATCCAAAGAATAGCGCTGATCTTCATGCGGTTGGCGATGCTGATTTAGGGCGTCTCAAGAGCACCTCTGGCGCTCAGATGTATACTCTTCCAGCGGAGCTGAATTTTGATATCAAAAGCGTTGTAGTGTATTGCGTGCCGTTTAAGGTTATTTTTGGTGTTGCAAATTTCTAATTTTGTTTTATGAAACTTCCACCGTTTCGGATCAATCACGTGATTGTGTCTCTGTTTATCACGTTTGTGTATTTGATTTTTGTTCCTCATGTGCCCTTGTTTCAGCAATATGCTGTCATGATAACAATTGGAACACTTGTTGCGCTTGCCTTGATTGCACGCCGAGTGAACGCATGGGTTGATGTATCTATCGCTTTGCTTCTTGCGTTGGGTTTTCTGGTAGCGCGTCTTGTGTTTCGTTCTGTAGACGATGCGAGTATTGTCTTTCGTACCGCGGCAATTCTTGCTTTTGTGTTTTTACACTTTACGCTTTTTATTGGACCTTGGGCGCGTCTCACGCCAGAGTTTTTACGTTTTTATAAGCATCGCAGGCACTTTGGTGTGGCGACGTTTTTACTCGTGCTCACGCATTCGAGTTTTATTATTGATCTGTATTTTGAATTTTCCATTCATAATGCTTTTCAGGCTGTCTTTATATTTTTTGGGTTTACGGCAAGCTTCATAATGTTTCTCTTGGCAATGACGTCGTGGGATTATGTTCAGAAGCATGTAAGTCTTGTCTCGTGGAAAGTGATCCACACTGCGACATTTTTGGTATACGGAGGATTTGTCGTCTATTTTTTCACTGTGGCTCAGGGGTTGATTCAAACATGGCAGAAAATGCTCCTCGCGTCTTTTCTTATTTTCTGGCTTCTTGTAGCTCCGTGGAGTTTGCCGAAAAAAATTCTGCACCGTGTGAATGGTTGGAAGCAACTCCACATTTTGATTTATATTGGTTATGTTTCGACGATCGCGCATATTTGGACCGGAACTGCACAGAATCAAGGGCCGCTATTGCAAGCACTCTTTTGGACTTTTGTTGTTGGTGTCGTTGCTTCCCATGCACATGGTTGGTTGCTGATGTGGCAACAGTGGCGCGCACGCAAGCGTGTTCCACGGGAAGTGATGGAGATAAACGGCAGTACGTATTATTTGTTGGATCGAGTAGAAAATTTGCAAGCTGGAGTGGGACGACGTTTTGATATTCAGGGTACTCCACTTGCAACTTTTCTGCATGATGGTCGTTTTTTTACTTTATCGAATGTGTGCCCACATCAAGGCGGCCCGATTTCACAAGGGGAAATTGTGAATGGATATGTTGAATGTCCGTGGCACCGGTATCAGTTTAGTGTTCAAAACGGTCTCGGTCCTCCGGGTTTTGCCGATTGCATAGCCTATTATGATACGCAAGTTCAGAATGGTGCAGTGTATGTTTCGCTCGAACGGGTGCAAAATAAAGATCAATGTGGCAAATGAATAAAAAGTCACAAAAGTATGCAAAGCGATTGCAAGATACTCGTGGATTACTGCGAAAGTCTAGGAATTTTTCTGTTTGCATTGGGCAAGCACTAGAATTTCCTGAAGGTTGCGGTCGTACTATTATTATTGAACACAAAAAGTATGCGGTCTTTCGGTTTCAAGGAAAGCTTGGTTGTATTGGAAATAGTTGCCTGCATGCCGGTGGTCCGTTAGGTGAAGGTCGTATTCGTGACGGTCGAGTGTATTGCGCTTGGCATAACTGGGATTGGGATTTTCAGACAGGCAGGGGATATGGAGATGAAAGCGTTGGTGGATACGCTATTTGGGAAGAGAACAACAAGGTGTATGTTGATCCCGCGCATGTTATTATGCCTTTGAAAGTCGCTCCGGCGCATAAAAAAATTACGATTACTCCAAAAGTATTTGATGATGGTACATTGCGGATTCTTGGTATTTCCACGACGATGATGAATCTCGAAAATCCTCGCGCTTCTACTTCTGAATACACATTGGAACAGGCGTTTTCCGCATTCCAGGGCAAACAGGGTTTTGAAACGCGTGTACTGAAACTGAGAGAGTTGCGCTTTCGCACCTGCGAAGGGTATTATTCTCGTGATAAAGCAGCTTGCCTCTGGCCATGTTCTCTTACGCAGGCTGATAAAGATGATCAATTGATTGATTTATATCGAGCCCTTGTGGAATGGTGCGATATTGTGATTGTTGCAACGCCCATTCGGTGGAACAGTGCTTCGAGTTTGTATTATAAAATGCAGGAACGACTCAATTGTATTCAGAATCAGATTACTTTGTATGATAGGGTGCTTATTAAAAATAAAGTTGCGGGATTTATTATTACTGGTGGACAAGACGGCGTACAGGCCGTTGCTGGAAGCATGATGATGTTTTTCTCTGAACTTGGCTTTACATTTGGACAATTTCCATTTGTGGGTTGGAGCCGCGGGTGGTATAATGAAAACATGAAAACGAATTTCGGTGACGCGCAGAACAGCGATCTTGTGTCAGAAGCGGTGAAAATGATACAGCGCGCTTGCGAGCTTATTGCTACATACCGAAATCAACAGCATCATTATTCTAGCCATAAGAGGCATAAATAATTTATTAAGTAATCTATGCTGCAAGATACAAAACAAAGATTGAGGACTATTTTTCGCTTTGTTGTTGGCGGTCTCGTTGTGCTTATCCTTCTTGGCATCGTAGGCCAATTTTTTTCCGGTATCGCGTCTTCTGTAAGGGATAATTTTTCTTTCATAGGTGTATCGAAGAAACAATATGGCGAAGCTTCCTACGAATCAAATCTCGGTTCGGCTGACTCTGGAAGTTTTTTGGGTCTCGTCAGGACAACAGACACGTCTTCTGACACCTACACATCGGCACCACGTTCTGAGTCCTATGATTCCAATACTACTACTACGGTAATGGAAGGGAAGTTGACACAACGAAAAGTTATTCGCAATGGATCGCTTTCGCTCTTGGTGAAAGAAGCCGAATCAGTTGCAAAGAAAATTCATAGCATCGCTACTCAATATAAGGGGTTTGTTTCGCAGTCGCGTGTGTATGAAGTTTCTGATGGTGTAAAATCAGGAAATGTTACGATTCGTATTCCCGCTGCTGATTTTTATAAGGCGCTCGGTGAAATTAAAGCTTTAGCGATCAAGGTAGAAAATGAACAGGTTGATGCCGATGATGTGACCGAACAGTATATTGATCTTCAAGCGCAACTCCGAAATTTGCAAGCTGAAGAGCAGCAATATCTTGAAATCATGAAATCAGCAAAGACTGTGGAAGAAACGTTGCAAGTTTCTGAGCGTTTGGCGAGTGTGCGCGGACGTATTGAGCAGATTCAGGGACAATTGCAGTATCTTGAACGCCAGGTTGATATGTCTACGATTTCTATATATTTAACAGCTGAAGCTGATGTCGAGGTTTTTGGTGTTCGCTGGCGCCCGCTCTATGAATTGAAGCGCGCTTTCCGAGATATGATTGAGGGTTTGACGAATTATGCTGATTCCATGTTCCGTTTCATATTGAGTTTACCAGTCATTATTTTGTGGGTGGTAACTATTGGCGTGATTGTCATTATTGCTTTTCGGATATTGCGCTGGTTTGCGCGTCGGTTTTTATCGTTCCGTCACTTTTTTCAGAAAAATGATGTGAAGAAAAACGGAAAAAAGAACGGTGTTTCTCCATCGGTATAATGTCATTATGGAATATATTGCCACTGACATTCCAGGAATTTACATTATCGAACCTAAGGTGTTTGGTGATGCGCGCGGGTATTTTTTCGAATCATTTCGTTTGGATGAACTTCGTGCACATATCGGCGATTTCCAATTTGTCCAAGATAATCAATCGCTTTCACGGTATGGTGTATTGCGTGGATTTCATTTTCAGCGCCCACCTTATAGTCAAGCAAAGCTTATGCAGGTCTTGAGTGGATCTGTTTTGGATGTCGCAGTTGATATTCGTAAAGGATCACCAACGTTTGGTAAGTATATTGCCGTTGAACTTTCTTCGGAAAATAAAAAACAACTTTTTGTATCAAAAGGTTTTGCGCATGCTTTCCTTGTGTTAAGCGAAACGGCTGTGTTTTTTTACAAGTGTGATGAGTATTATCACCTAGAGAGTGAGAGCGGTATCCGTTTTGACGACCCCAACTTAGGTATCGATTGGAAAATCCCAACGAAAGATATACAACTTTCGGAAAAAGATAAGCAACTGAAGATGCTCACTGAGATAGACATTCCATTTGAATATACTCAGTAGCATATTGCGGAAACGCATCATCTAAAAATGTATGTCTTTGTCTATTGTAGTGACCGGCGCTTTAGGTCAACTTGGATCCGAAATTCGGGAACTCGCGTCGCAGTATCCGTATCATTTCGTTTTTACTGATCGTGATGAACTTGATGTTACAACTCCTAAGCAAGTCAAGGAGTTTTTTGTGCAACATCGTTTTCGTTGGTGTATCAATTGTGCTTCGTATACAGCTGTTGATAAGGCGGAGAGCGAACGGGAACAAGCTTTTAGTGTGAATGCAGAAAGTGTCAGAAATCTTGTCGCAGCGTGCTGCGAAGTTGATGCGCAACTTTTGCATGTTTCTACTGATTTTGTTTTTGATGGGATGAAGAGTTCTCCTTATACAGAAGATGATGAGACTCACGCGCTGAGTGTCTATGGAGCTAGTAAACTTGCTGGAGAAGGCGAGGCGCTGAAGTACCCGAAAAGTTTTATTGTGCGTACGGCGTGGCTGTATTCTTCATTTGGGAAAAATTTTGTCAAAACAATCTTGCGACTTGCCTCAGAGCGGAAGGAGATTGGTGTTATTTTTGAACAGGTTGGTACGCCGACGTATGCACGTGATCTTGCTCGTGCACTTCTTGCAATGATCGCGTATAGCGAGGCACATTCCTATACACTTTCTGATTTGTACGGTCTGTATCATTATTCGAATGAAGGTGTCGCGAGTTGGTATGATTTTGCTCAGGCGATTGTGGATGCTGCTGGATCTTTATGCCTTATAAAACCTATTGAAGTGAAAGATTATCCAACGCCAGCTCGCCGGCCTTTCTACAGCGTCTTGAATAAAGGAAAAATTAAAAAAACTTTTGATATTTCTATCCCGCATTGGCGAAAGAGTTTGGAGGAATGCATGAAATTGCTTTTGCGTGGTTAGGTTTTTTCTTTCTACCTTGAATTACGAAACCCCCATCATGGGGTCCTGTCACCGATTCACCTTTTCCGTGCTCATCCCTATGAAACGGGATTCCGCGCGGGAAAGGTGAATCGCTGCCACCCCTGAGGGTTTCGTAATTCAAAGCTTTCTATGAAAACGTATCCGCTACGTACAAGATTTGCACGCGATATTGTCACAGAATTTCGTGTGCCGCTGCGTTTGAGTCGTCGTGTGATTATTCTTTGTGATGGCATGCCAAGCGTGCCTTCACCGAGTCGGCTCCTGGATTTTTTTTGGAAAAAAGGGTACTGGGTGTTTCGGCTGCGGTATCGCGGAACATGGGAAAGCGGCGGGCGATTTCTTGCGCGTTCCCCGCACGAAGATATTCTTGCTGTGATTGATGGATTGCGAAAGAGTTTTGTAAGTATTGCTGATAAACGGAAATTTACAGTTACGCCTGAACATATTTTTATTATTGGACAAAGTTTCGGAGGAACTGCAGCAATTTTATCGCTCCTTGATGCTCGTGTCGATAAAGTCGTAGCACTGAGTCCTGTTGTTGATTGGAAAGCGCCCAGTAAAGTCGAATCACTTGATTGGCTGTATTATTTTGTTCGGGAGGGTTTTGGTGAGGGATATCGTTTTCGCTTCGAAGATTGGAGGAAGCTTATTTCTGGAAAATTTTTTAATCCTCAAGCGCATGTTCGAGACATCGATGGATCGAAACTCATGATTCTTCACGCGCGAGATGATAACGTAGTATTGTTTGGACCTGTGAAGCGGTTCGCACAGCGAGTCGGTTGCGAATTGATGTTACTCAAGCGCGGCGGACATGCACAGAGTTCGTGGCTTTTACAAAAACGTATCTATCGCCATGTCCGAGGATTTCTATTGCATACTTAGGGGTGAGATGTTATTGGCGGTCAAAGTATTTTTCGGTCATGATATGTCAAAAATTTTGTTGGTTATTATCTCTGGCCCGCCCTGCACTGGAAAGACAACGTTTGGTAAAAAAATAGCCAGAGAATTTCGCCTGCCTTTTATCAGTAAAGATGACATCAAGGAATCTCTCTTTGATGTTCTTGGCGTGAAAGATCGTGGATGGTCAAAGAAATTGGGTTTAGCTGCATACAAAGTTTTATATTACTTTACTGAGTCACTCTTAGCAGCTGGAAAATCAGCTATTATCGAAAGTAATTTTAAGGCTGAGTATGACAGCGAGAGATTCCTTGATTTTCAAAAGAAGTATGCCTTTACTCCTGTTCAGATTATGTGTAGAACAGATGGCGAAATTCTCTTTGAGCGTTTCAAAAAACGAGCGGAGTCCGGTAAACGCTATCCAGGACATGTGGACCAGAGTAACTATGACGAGTTTAAGAATGTATTATTGGAAGGTTATCATGCACCCCTGGATATATCTGGCAAAGTTTTTGACATTGATACCACGGTATTTGAAAGTATTGATTACGAAAAGCTCTTCGAGACGATTCGTTCGGCAACCAATGACAACTCATACAGCATACACGGTCTTACAAAAGGAAAATTCGGATCATTTTTTTAAAAAGGCCCTTTTGAAATTTTTTATAGATGCATAAACCCCGTGCCAGTTTGTTCCGAAGAACTCTCTGGCACGAGGTAGTAGTCGCGTTCGTGTCATCGCACAACAGCGGATATCTTTCAGGGCGTGGCTACGTTTGTATAAGAGCCTTTTTTGCTCTTCTGTACATCACGACCGCTGTGAGACATAAAAATGCATAACCGACTATTAGCGGGATCATTTCTTTGAGGTAAAAATCTGTACCCACAAGAATGAGTGCAACCAGTGGTAGAGACATGCCCACCATCAAAAAAATGAGATCAAAAGCGGTCGTGTTTTTGTTAATCACATATAAAAGGGCAGAAAAGGCTATGGCTGTTATGGCGACAGAAGCATAGATCATCATGAAATAGTACCTCCCTCTGTGTTAGAAAGTTTGTGCTACTGAAAATAATGTATGTCATTAACATAAAAGTGTCAATTCCGCTCTGCTCCTCAAAAAATTGACTTGTGTTTATGCGCAACCCCACTATAATAAAACAAGTGTGTGCCGCATAAAACTTATGCATAATAAAAATTTTTCAGAATACGTTTTGCGCGTTGTACAATCTATACCCAAGGGACAAGTTTTGACATATAAAGAAGTTGCGCGGCGAGCTGGCAGGCCCAAGGCATTTCGAGCGGTTGGAAATATTTTACACAAGAATCGCGACCCGCGCGTTCCTTGTCATCGCGTGATTCGTTCTGATGGAATATGTGGTGGATATAATCGTGGAAAGCACGTGAAGCTTCGGAGACTTCAAAAAGAGGGGATTGTGTTTTATAATAAACGTGTAGATCTGAAGCAGAGCTGAATAAGTAGCTGAGCGTTGTGAAATTTTTTGTTTTCATTTACTCCTTTTTATCTCCTTTAGTTTTTCAATCCATCTATGTTTTCCCGCCTTGTTTTCGCAAAAACATTCTTCCTCACGATACTTTTTGGTTTAGGTTTTGCTTCTTTTGTTTTTGCTGCTGGCGGGGGAGGCGGTGGAGGGAGTCGCAATACGCCGCCGCCATCGACATGCACGCAAGACACATGGGAATGCACTGATTGGTCGAAGTGTAGTCTCGACGGTCAACAAACGCGTGCTTGCACTCTCAAGAATAATTGTCCAACAGCGGAGACGCCAAAGCCTGCTGAGACACAAAAATGCACACCAGCATGTACGAAAGATACATGGACCTGTACCGATTGGAATACTTGTAGCGCCGAAGGGAAGCAGACGCGGACTTGCACGTTGACGAATGATTGTGCTCTCACAAATGATCCAAAACCAACTGAGGAACAAAATTGTACACCTCTAAAAACCAACAACACTTCGGAACAGAAGTCATCCTGTAGTGCCGATGAATTTAACTGTACTCCTTGGAGCGCATGTCAGTCAGGAGGATTCCAAACCCGCGATTGTTCTGTGGTTTTTGATTGTCCAACCGTGGAATCTTCGTTGCCGCCAACACGTCAGTCTTGTGAATATACAGAGTCGTGTGCCGAAGATAGCTATGAATGTACTCACTGGTCACAGTGTCAGGAAGACGGTAGACAACGACGTGAGTGTAATCTCACAAACGACTGTCCTGTTGCGCAAACGCAGGTGCCAGAAACAGAACGCGTTTGTCCCGGCCTTACATGCGGTCAGCTTTCAACGCTTGCGGAACGTGTATCATGCCGGTTGAATTTGTCGGATGACAAACTTGCGCAAGAGTTTCAGATTTTGTATTTTCCTGAGTATTGCAAATCGGAAGGCAAGCAGGAAGAAAAAAATGAATGTATTCAATTGTATCAATCGTTTGGTCAATGCTGGGCATTACCGTTTGGTCAGGAACGTCGTGATTGCGGACGGAAAGCTTCCGGCATTGCTGATCTTGAGGCTGATAAGGATGATTGTCTGTTTCGTACGGGAGAGGATCGTCAGGCGTGTATAGTTGAACTGCGAGAGCGCGTCGAACATCTTTCTATTTTCTATCTGTATGAGTTAGAAATTCAAGCAGAAGAGCTTCTGGTTACTGGATTGGTGGGTTTTCAAGATGTTGTGGATTGGGAAGTGTATATTGAAGAGCAGAAAGTTGCTTTTGAGAAGGCAGCGACACTGAAGGAATGGAAAGATATATTGATTGCGGTACAAGCCCGTTGGAAAGATTTTACTTCCAAAGTTACTTTATGAACAAAAAAATTTTTCTTTTAGCACTATTCGTTTTTATACTTGCTGGTGTATTTATTTTTATTTTCCAGCGGCGGAATCCTGGCATCATTCCTCCGTCATCGCTGCAGGTCGCTTCTGAGAATGTCAATACTGCTACGAACAGCAATCTTACTAATACAGCAGTTCTTCTTGAAGATAATCTTAACGAGGCGCTTGATGCGGTCGACATTATTGAGGAATTGGAAACTCAATAACAATCATCCCCATCTTCGTACTTACGAACGATGGGGATTGAAAATGAATAATAGAGAGGTCATTAGCAATATAGCGTAGTTCACGATGCTAAGCAACATCGGGTCGTGTAAGCGCCGAAATTTTATTTCGGTCGTCATTTTTTCGCATATTCTGACGCCAGCGGTGATAGTACTTTGCGAACGGTATGAGTACGGCTGTGAGTACTATGAGTATTCCCAAGACGATGCTCAGCCGCATGAAAGGTGCAAAATTTGTTGTTACGGCTGGGGCCGCCGTGAGTAAGAAAGCGATCAGCCACGCAGATGCGTAGTCGGCTGGAAAAAGGTCAAAAATCCACGGACTCTTTGCATGCCACCAGATTTTCCATGGTTTGAAGTTTTTCACGCCGAATGCGGGATTGAGTACAAACCAGAGAAAATCCCAGAGGGTGCTCCAGACGAAGTACCTTGCGAGAATTTGACATTCGTTGGTCGCCGACCATTTTGGATGTGGTGGAAGGAAAAATCCGATGTGAAAGATCATCATCGTGAGGATCGTCATGAACAGGTGATATCCTGTGAGTGGTTTGTGGTTCATGAGTTTGCCGTAGATGCGGGCTGCGGTTCCGGTTGTTCGGTACCACGTCGGAAGTTGACTTTCCCAACCGTTTTTTCCCTCGATTTCGATTTCGACCGCAGCCATTACAGCAGCAAAGATGAACAAGAACACTGCTTCGATCACGATGCTCATGGTTTTTGCTCCTTCCTGTTCCTGATCGCGCTGTTTCTCAGAAGTGTGATCATCTGTCGTAGTCTCTCGAGGAGCGGATCCATGATTTCCCTCATGGTATCCTTCTCATAGGTTTCGAAGTTTTTTGGATCGTTCAGCTTATCTCTGAGAGATTCACATTGGATGGTGAGGTTGGAGATGAGCCATTTCGGTATGTGACTAGCGTTGTATAGTATTTCGATCATCTCACAATCCTCAATTGCTTGGTGTGCAATCATTTTGAGGAGAGAAACTTCCTCATTTTTCATGTCTATGAGGTCTGCGACGTTTTTTTCGAGCCTCTCACGAATGAGAGTAATGACATGCTTCGGCATGTTTTTTCCTTTCTTTGTCAAAACTGTTGGGTTGTGAAGTTGCGAAGTTTCGTTGGGATTGTATCTTATGCAGCTTCTGATTCATTGTCAAATGTGTTTGCTGAAAATTTGTTATACTATTTTTATGAGCATAACGAATGTATCACGTGTATTGCGCGTGCGAAAGTTTGAACAAACGTTGCTTGATTTTTATAAACTTCACGGTCGGCGCAATTTACCGTGGCGAAAATCGTCAATATCGCCGTATGAAGTGTGGGTGAGTGAAATTATGCTACAACAGACGCAGGTGAGTCGCGTGATTGTGTATTACGAGCGATTTTTGAAGCGCTTTCCAACTATTTTTCATCTTGCGCGCGCTTCCTGGGAAAAATTTCTTCCTTACTATGCGGGACTTGGGTATTATCGTCGTGGACGCAATATGCTCGCAACCGCGCGGATTATTGTGAACGATTTTGGCGGTGAGTTTCCTCGTGAGAAAAAATTACTCTGCAAGCTTCCTGGAATTGGGGAATATACTGCCGCAGCAATATTGAGTTTCGCGTTTGGTGAGCAGTATCTTGCATTTGATACGAATTTGCAGAAAGTTTTTGGACGATATTTTTTTGGCAATCGACATGCGGTTTTTAATCGTACCTTACTTGATAAAGCCTTGAGAGCGGATCGGCACATACTCAACGCCGCGATTATGGATTTCGCCAACAGTGTGTGTTTGAATGCGCCTCGTTGTCCGGAGTGTCCTCTTGTACGGCAATGTCGGTATGCTCAGGAGCAAGGCAAACGAGAACGGACTCGATCGAGAGAGACTTTGGAGACTCGGGGAGTTTCTGCAATCAGCACGCAAAACTCAAGAAGGCGTCATCGCAGTGCCGTTCATAGTGCAACGAAATTTCCTATGAAACAGGCGCAGGTTTTTTTGTGGCTCCATCGGGAGCATAAGGAATACTATTCTCTGAATCCTGATACCTTTGAAGTTTTTGTTTTGCCAGCGCCTTTGAACACGCGTGAAAAAATAAAAGCATATTTTCGGAAAGAATATAATTTGGAGATTTCAGTGCGCCCACCGCATCAGAAAATCTATGTTGGTGGCAAACCAACGCTTGTTGTGAATGCGCAGATATTGTTTGGTGAGCACGAATTTGCTGTTTATTCCAAGGCTGAAGCACGGCCTGTAGGGAGTCATGCATAACCAAGCAGTACATTTCGTTAGGACACTTCACTGCGTATTTTGTAGATACCTCGATAGTGGAATGTTTGCTTTTTTATTTTTTTCTTGATAAGGTTGTTGCAAATAATAACTGTACCTTGATTTTCTATTGGCACAGTTTTCGTTTTGCGTGATTTGTTTTCGATGTAAAGATACTGAAAGGAGGTGATTCTGATGATCCAGTGTTTTGATATTCGTTGTATCACTCTGGCTGGGAAAGCGACTGCTCAATTTGTTGGTCAAAAGTTACTTGAGGCTGTGCTTCGTGACGGGACAGTGTATCTCAATGTCCCAGAATTGGCTCAAGCGACCCGTGCTTTCCGGCGGAATATGGAGCTCGTGTATCTTTTCCCCGCTGATATGAAACAGTCACTCGAAAAACCAGAATTCAATTTTCAGGTCGGCTTGACCGGTTCGCAACGTGAAAAACCAATCGCTTTGGGCGGGAAGGAGGCAAGTCTTCAGCAGGCTGATCCAAAACAGCGCTTTTTTTTCCGGACTATGACTTTCCACCCCAGTTTCCCACTTCCTATCTCGGATATCTTTACTTTGAGAAAGTCATTCCTCATCTTTTGGAGTGGAAAGAATCGGCGCTCGATTGGTGTCGAAAAATGCGGGTAGTGATCGAAAATTATGATTGGGCACTCGCTAGCGGATTGGGACTTGAACCCGATACTTTCGTGCGGTTTTGCGATCGTGGTCCACATCTGGTGGCTTCTACTTTTGTGGAACTGAGGAAAGTTTGTGAACCAGGTACTGTGATTGCTGGCGTCCATTATGATCTGAATTTTGTTTCAGGCCATGCGGGTGGTGCGATTCCAGGATTGTATGGGGAGACTCCGGATGGTCGGTGGCTTGCGATCGATCCACCGGAAAATTGTGTTGCGGTGCAGCCCGCGTGGCAACTCTGGTATCTGACAGCTGGCAGAATTCCGCGCGTTCGTCATATGGTCATTTTCGATGAACGCAACCGTGATCGTCTTCAGCAAGCAAAACGGCAATGTTTGGGATTTCCTCGGACGCAACTCCAGTATTTCAGTCACGGTTGGACTGAAAATGTTTTACAACCGCTATCACCGTTTCGAAATGCGGAGTCTGAAAAACAATTTCCACCGCAATGGGTCGGGGAATTCGTCCTCGACCGTCTGGAGGAAATTAATCTACTCAAAACTCGTCCGCTGCAAAGACCTCTTCCAGACAATTTCTAACAACCGATTATTCTGCGTTCAGTCAGTGCGTAGGACAATTCCAAAATTTCCTTTCTTTTCACCCTGAAATTTTTCAGGGTGAAAACGTTTTTGTGATATAATACACGTGTATTTGATTTTTGTTTTTTTGTATATGGCGAATGTTACGATCTACACAACTCCAACGTGCGCATACTGTAAAATGACCAAGTCATTTTTTAAAGAACACAACGTTACGTATAAAGAAATTGATGTAGCATCAGATGCGAAAGCAGCTGAAGTAATGATTCAAAAATCGGGTCAAATGGGAGTTCCAGTTACTGTTGTGGAAAAAGAAGGTAAGGCAGAATTGATTGTTGGTTTTGATCAGGACAAGTTGTCCACTGCACTTGGTATTTCTTAATGTTGTTTTGTGAGCTACAAAGTTTCGTAATTTAGATTGAGTTATGAACCCTATGAACGTATCGCATCCCTATGATCTTATTATTATTGGCGCTGGTCCTGGCGGATGTGCTGCAGCTGTATATGCTGGTCGAAAACAACTGAAGACACTTGTGATTACCGAAAGTTTTGGCGGCCAATCTATTGTTTCGAACAGTATTGAAAATTGGATTGGCGAAAAGACTATCAGTGGCGTTGAGCTTGCGAAGAAGTTAGAAGCGCATGTACGGGCGCAGGAGACTGTGACGGTGAAAACTGGAGAGAAAGTTATTGTTGTGCGTGAAGTCGGGGACATGTGTATTTCGACACTTGATTGGAAAAAACTAAGTAGCGTCGCCGCTTCTGCGAACGCTGCTTGCGAATACGAAGTTACGACTGATAAAGGAGGGGTCTTTCGTGCGAAAGCTCTACTTGTAGCGTCTGGCGGTCGTCGCCGTCGGCTCGATGTGCTAGGTGAAGCGCAGTTTGATGGCAAGGGCGTTTCGTATTGTTCTACCTGCGATGCTCCATTATTTCGCGGGAAAGATGTTGCCGTTGTTGGCGGAGGCAATGCTGGATTAGAAGCTTGCGTTGATCTTTTTCCTTACGCAAAGAAAATTTATCTTTTAAATATTGGTGACAAACTTGGCGGCGATCCTATTACGCAGAAACAGGTGTTCGATTCGTCACGGGTGACTGTGATACATCACGCGCAAACAATGGAAATTTTTGGTGAAACGCTTGTGACGGGATTGAAATATCAAGATACGGTATCAGGCGTGGAAAAGAAGCTTGCGGCGCAGGGAGTTTTTGTGGAGATTGGTTCGATACCGAATTCGGAGTTTGTAAAGGATCTTGTCCAGATGAACAAGTACAACGAAATTATTGTGGATCATAAAACGCTTGCGACTTCGCGTCCAGGAATTTTTGCGGCAGGCGATGTGACCGATGAAATTTATAAGCAAAATAATACTTCAGTCGGTGACGCTGTCTCTGCAACTCTGTCTGCGTACAACTATCTTTTGAATATTTCGAAACAGACTCCCGCGGCTCAAGAAACAGTTTGATATCAGTGAGTTTGGTGAATAATGTTTTTATAGTGTATGTTCAATACTCTCTTCATCCCAGCCTTTATCGCGGGTTTTGTGACGTTTTTCGCTCCTTGCACGTTTCCGCTGGTGCCAGGGTATTTAGCTTTTATGAGTGGCATTTCTGTACATGATCTTTCGCAGTCGCAGCGTCTGAGACGATTACGCTTTCGCGTCTTTACGAACGGCCTTTTTTACGTTTTCGGTTTTAGTGTCATTTTTATTCTCCTCGGAAGTCTTTTTGGCCTTGGCGGTGGAATTTTTATTCAGTATCGCATTTGGTTCGCACGTATTGGCGGACTCCTTGTGATTTTTTTTGGAATTCTCATGCTCGATGTGCTTCGCATTCCTTTGTTGCGATTTTTGGAAAAAGAAAAACGTTTGCACTTGCCTCTGTGGATTCATCCTGGTCATCCGTTCAGTTCGTTTCTTTTTGGCGCTGTTTTTGCTTTGGGATGGACTCCGTGCATTGGGCCGATTCTTGGGACCATTCTTATTTTCGCTTCCAATAGAGCGACTCTTGCAGCCGGCGCAACTTTACTTGCGGTTTTTGCTCTTGGTCTTGCGGTGCCATTTTTGCTTCTTGCTCTGTTTTACGGAAGTTTTTTTCGATATTTTCAAAAAATACGTCGATATGTGCGAATGATTTCGCGCGTTGGAGGCGCACTCTTGATATTTCTTGGCATCCTTATAGTGTCCGGGAATATGAGTACGTGGATTGCTTGGTTTTATCGTTTGTTTCGGTTTTTGGATCTCGAAAATCGATTGCTCGAGTTTCTCTAGTTTTTGATTCCAAAGGAGTTTTATTATACAATCAAAGCACTTTATTTTTCTTTTTCATCCTATGATGCGCGATGCAGTGCTTTCGTTTCATACTCAATTTGCTTTCGAGCCTGTGATTAATAATAAAGAAGTACTCGGGTCGCATATAAAGTTTCTCTTTGCGGGAATGGGCGGATCCCATCTTGCAGCCGATATTCTTCGCGGCTGGGATCCATCACTCGATATGATTATTTGGCATAACTACGGCCTTCCAGCGATTGCCGAAGAGGCTTTGCGTGCTCGATTGTTTATTGCAAATTCATATTCAGGCAATACCGAGGAAACGATTGATGCGCTTACGCAGGCTTTGAAGATCGGGATGTCGTGTTGCGCAATTGCTGTTGGAGGTAAACTTTTGGAAATTGCACAACAGCGCGGTTTACCGTATATTCAACTTCCTGATACTGGTATTCAGCCTCGTTCAGCACTCGGATTTTCAATACAAGCGTTGTGCACACTCCTCGGTCTTACGGAAGCCGCTTGTGAAGCGCGAGCCCTTGCGGATACGCTTAAACCTCAGGAATTGGAATCTTTAGGACAGGCGCTTGCAGACAGGCTTCACGATAAAGTCCCGGTTATCTATAGTTCTTTCCGTAATCAGGCGGTTGCGTACAATTGGAAAATTAAATTCAATGAGACCGGGAAGATTCCCGCGTTTTACAATACATTGCCCGAGTTGAATCATAATGAAATGACGGGATTTGATGTTCAAGAGGCGAGCCGGCATTTATCGGAGCGATTTTCTTTTTTATTTTTAAGCGATACTGAAGACGATCCACGCGTGCAAAGACGTATGAATGTGCTTGAAGGTTTGTATCGTGAACGTGGATTTCCCGTAGAGGTTCTGGAACTTTCCGGGCAGTCTCGGTTTTATAGAATGTTCGCTTCTCTCGTTGTTGCAGATTGGACAGCTCTTTCTGTCGCGGAAGGCTACGGATTGGAATCTGAGCAAGTTCCTATGGTAGAAGAATTCAAAAAATTAATGCGGTAATGTATGCATCTCCTTTTTGATATTGGCGGAACAAATATTCGGCTGGCGGTTTCACGTGGCGGTCAATCGTTTGAAACACCAGTGATGTTTTCAACCCCACAGGATTTTGATATCGCGATGCAGCTTTTGGAATCTGAGGCCCGCAAACTTTCTCGTGTCTCCGTCTCTTCTGACGCTGCTTTTGCTGGTGTTGCCGGCGGCGTTGCTGGTCCGCTTTTGGATCACGGTGCCATGCTTATGAATGCACCGAATCTGTCTTTGTGGAATCGCAAGCCTTTGAAGGCAACACTCATGCGGATCTTCAAGACTTCGAACGTACGTATAGAAAATGATACAGATGTCGTCGGGTTAGGAGAAGCACTTTTTGGTGCAGCAAAGGGTTTTGAGACGGTTTTGTATATGACCGTCAGTACGGGTGTTGGTGGAGCGTTTGTAGATCGCGGTAAAATTTTTACTGCAAAATATAGCCCTGAACCCGGGCATCAGATTATTGATCCAACAGGCGCTTTGGCTCCTTCAGGTTCTTTGGAAGATTATATTTCTGGAACTGCTTTGCAGCGTCGTTTTGGAAAGTCCGCACGTGATATTCAGGATCCAAAAATTTGGGAGGAGTGCGCGCGTTACCTTGCTTATGGGTTGCACAATTCTATTGTTCACTACGCGCCGGAGGTTGTTGTCCTTGGCGGCAGTCTCATTACGAAACCCGATGCGATTCCTTTTGAGAGTGTTATGCAGCATTTGAAACGTATTATGCGTATTTTTCCAGAACTTCCACAGATTCGGAAAGCCACGTTAGGAGATTTTGGCGGACTCTACGGTGCCTTGGCCTTGTGTGGACAGCGTGTGTAGTTCTGTTGCTCTTTTTATCTGCATTTAAGATAAGGCAGGGGAAGGATATATTTTTTCAAATGTGTTGTGATAAGTACTTCATCAAATAGAGAGGAAAGTGTGCACTATAGTAACTCTTTCAAATACAGATCGTTCATGTTTGGATATCACAGCTTTTGAAAAATTTATCCTTCCCCTGCCTTATCTTAAAGTTGCAGTATTACAATGTGTTTACTTATCCACAGACGGCGCTCTATAGACAACTGTCACTGTCGACGCTATAGTGAAAAGATGAGCGTTCTCTCGTTTATTTCTTAACGAGATTTTATGTCTCCAAAAAATACGCATGTTCCTCGTGCTGCATCAAAAAAGTCCAAAAATCATGAGCCAACGAATATGGACATTCTCCAGGCTATTAATGATTTTGCGACTCATGTCGAACATCGATTTCAGAGGCTTGAGAATCGGATAGCAAAAGTTGAAGCTACAATGGTCACAAAAGATTACTTAGATCAAAGGCTGTTCGATTTGAAAACAGATACTATGACAGTTGTACGTCGGGAAGATCAAAGATTCACTACTCTTGTCGATGTCTTATATAACCGAAAAATTTTGACTTCGCAAGATGTGGAACACGTGATGTCAATTGAACCTTCTGCAAAAATTTCGTAGACTTTGAAACTATACATGGGATTTATGAAGTTGTATGAGTGTCATGATTACATTCGCTCAACTATTTTTACATTTTTATTATTATTTTTTCGCTTATGAAAGGATGTTGCAATAATACTGGCCTTTGTTGCCAGACAGGATCCCTGCTGACTCCCTTTGTTGGGAAAATTTTGCCGGACGGAACATTTAAAGTGTATCACGCAGGTAAAGATAAAACGGTTTCCCTTCGAGAATTTTTGGGTAAATGGCTTGTTTTATTTTTCTACCCAGCTGATTTTACTTTTGTATGTCCGACAGAACTTGAAGATTTAGCCGAACATTATACAGAAATTCAAAAAGTTAGCGCTGAGGTTTTGAGTGTGAGTACGGATACTGTGTATGTCCATAAGGCATGGCATGATACTTCAAAAGCTATTCGTAAGGTGCGATTTCCAATGCTTGCAGATCCAGCCGGTGCATTATGTCGAATACTCGGGACATATATTGAAGATGAAGGTTTGTCCTTGCGAGCTTCTGTGATTGTCGATCCCGATGGCGTGATTAAAGCGTACGAACTTCATGATAATAGTATTGGCCGGAGTGCTGCGGAACTCTTACGTAAATTACAAGCGGCAAAGTTTGTACGCGAACATGGGGGTGAAGTGTGTCCAGCCAATTGGAAACCGGGAGCCAAAACTTTAAAACCAGGCATGGATTTGGTTGGAAAAATTTAAATTCGATCTGTTCCGTTTTGAATGTATCAAAATACCTCGTTTTTTTGCGAGGTATTTTGTGCTTTATTTTTAGAATCGCCTGAATCTTTTTTCTACTTCTGTCCAGTTGATGGCTTCAAAAAAAGCGTCGATGTATTCAGCGCGCTTTGTGCTGTAATCGGTGATGTAGGCGTGTTCAAACACGTCCATCACAAAGAGGGGTGTGCATCCAGCCAAATGTCCTATGTCGTGTTCATTCACCCAAGTATTGAAGAGTTTTTTATCATGGGGGTCGCAATAGAGAATGACCCAGCCGATGCCGCGCATTACCCCGGAAGCTTTAAAATCCTTCATCCAGTTATCAAAATTTCCAAATGTTTTTGTAAGCCTCTCGTTTGTTTTGAGCGCGCTGTTTTTGTTTTGTTTTTCTTTACTGAGATTTTCAAAATAATATTCGTGAAGACGCATGCCGTTCCATTCCCAGCCAAAACGGCGTTTGAGTTCAGCGTATTCTGGCGTTGCGCTTTTGCCTTCTTGTCGATATTTTTCAAGAGTTTCTAATAGGGTATTCGTATTTTTTACGTATCCTTCGTAGAGCCCAAAGTGGGTCGTCAGGAGCGTGTCACTGAACCCGGGGGTTCCGAGAAGATTTTGAAAATTTTTTGGTGCGTAGGTCATAGGTTTGACTCTTTAAGAGAATTATTTGTGAAATTATGGCTCTTTATGGATAAGATGGAAGAGTTTTTTTATTGAAAGGAGGAATGTTTCGGATTGAGCCCCTCAAAAAGGCCCGATATATGGATTATTTCCTAAAGCAGAAGTTTTCGCAAGGGGCTAAAATATAACAACCCCGAAAAGCAAGTATTGCTTCTGGGGTTGTTCAAAAGGTCTCTATTTTTAATCCCTCTCCAAAATTTTCTGCTCAGCCTTGTGCGGCGGCAGAGTGGAGGGTCACAATCTTAGAGAGGGAATTGTACATGAAGGAAAGGTGGGATTTGAGTCGGCGGGAATCTATATGAACTCTGCGTTTGCAAATTTTACAAACACAGAGAGAAAGTTTTAAGGTTGAGGTTTGACTTTGAGCCTTTCGAACGAGGACTCCGAAATCTCATCGCGTCGTACGCAGTAACTTCTTATGCAAGAAGTCCTTCGCTATACGAACTCCGATAAGAGTCGCGCCTAGTCGGGTACTCAAAATCATTCTCAAATCCTATGACGCTACATTTGTTGCACTGCGGCGATTTTTGAGAGAAGCGCAGTTTCCTGTCTCTGGGTCGACGTGCCTTTTTACTGCAGGCATTTCATGGAAAGGCACTCGTTCGCCGCAGTGTGGACAGAGGAATGTTTCTTCCCTGGTGCCGTTTTCGGCCGAGAAGAATCTGATTTGCTGCGGTCCACTCTGCAGGTGGATGACCTCCACGTGAGTGTTTTCTTTCGGGGATTCGCCGAGTCGCACACCAAGTGTGGGCTCTTCCGCCTTGCCGTCGCGGTTGAAGGCAGCCTGTCGTCGCTCCCAGAAGTTGATTGCGGTGCGGGCATCTTTTTCCGGTTTCTTCGAACTCTCCTCACCGCCTTCTTTGGAGTCGTTCGCTATCTCTGCGCCGAGTTCCTGTACTTCGTGGAAGAATTCAGGGAGATCCGCGACGTGATCTTCGGCATCTTCTGGTGGAAGAGGAGGCGCTATCTCCTGATGCGCAGCTGTTGGGACCGCAGTCTCGATTGTCGCATTCCGAGCGAGAGCGGCGGTGAGTTCTTCGTAGTCACACAGCGCTTTTCTGAGTTTCTTTTCGGTTTCTTCGACTCGCTGCGTGAGTTCACTGATTGTCTTTTCTGATGTGACAAGCGTTTCGAGTCTGCCTTGTTCGGCAGCAGCAACTTTTTCTTCAGCACTTTTCGCGCGAATTTCTGCCACCGCTTCCTGTGATTTAGCTACTTCGGCGCGTCTTTCGGCAGTGATTTTTTTGGTATTCGCTTGCCGAAGCTCCTCGATGAGTCGAAGGTTCTCGTCAAGAAGCGCGTTCTTATTTGCTTCAGCATTTTGCGCCTGAATGCGGTAGAAGCCCGGGTTCGTGCACCCTTCGACGTCATTATTCTGTGACTCCATCTTAATGATGTCGCTGAGTATCGGGGCCTCTTGTTTGAGCGCATCACGTTCGTTGCTGAGATTCGTATTTTTTCTACGAGCCTCATTCAAATCAACAATGATTTTCGTGCGCTCACGTTCGCTTGCTTGCAGATCCGCTTCGAGTTTTCGCTTTGTTTCTTGGAGTTGCTCGACCTTCTCTACAAGTATTCGAGTCTCGTGACCCGTGTCTCTCGTCATGTCTCCGATTTTCTTCTGAAGACTCTCTCGTGTTTTTTCCGACTTCTCGTAGTTTTTTTCGAGACGTCGGATTTTCTCTTGCTGAGTTTTGACAGTATCAGTATCGTCATCACTTGCAAACTGTCTCTTCAACACGAAGAGAATAATGAGTAGGAACGGGAGACACGCGAACATCAGAGGCGCGCGGCGCATGAAGACGTTCTGCGCGATCCAGTTATTGAGGGGATCAATGACTGGAATCCGGGTGGGATCTGCGGCAGGTTCGGCTGGCGGTGCGTCGACGGTTGGTGTTTCGGAGACGACGTTGCCGAACGTATTGGATTGCGGCAGAGTGTCATCTCGCTGAGGTTGCTGACCCTGTCCATCTTGCGAAGGCGTAGAGAGACACGCTGTCGAAGCTTTTGTTAGCTTTTCCTGCGTTTCGCTGAGTTTTTTCCGGAGCTTTTGAAGATCCTCCTCTGTTGCCTGCAATTTTTTGAGGGCATCATCGAGGTCCTCCTTGAGGTTCTGCTTTTCTGTATGTAACGCAGCGGCGTTTTGACTCACCTCTTCCGATGTCGTATGCGTTTTTTTGAGGTATTTTACTTCATTACCCGGGTGGAGCGTTGCTTTTTTTACTCCTTCTTCTTCCACCCACATAGGACCGTTGAGCATCTCTAATTGCGCTTGATACTCACCCGAGGTAAATTCCCCGGGATCATCTGACAGTCGTTGCGCGATGGACCAATACCCATCATTCGGTTCGACTGTCGTAGTATCGGTCAACTCCGTGGTCTCAAGATAGGCTAGGAGCGCTTTTAAAAATTTTTCCGATTGCTCCGCGTTTTCTTTTTCACTAAAGAAGTCGCGTCGCAGTTTGTCACCGCCATCTTGATCATCCTCCTTTATAATGACGGTGCCAGTCTGAAAGCTGATTGTCACGGTCCCCATTGCAAACACTTTTCCGTTATCCCGAGCGATCTTGCTTTCGCTTTCGGGAGCTGTCGCAATGAAGTCTGCCTTGAGTTTGTTGACGATGTTCTCGGGCAGCCGGAACACGATTGTTCTTGATAACGTTCCGGTTTGCTGTACTTGCGCGCTGACCTCCTGTGTTTGTGGTGTTTCGGTTTTGATTGTTCTGTCTGTTTTCCTATCTTCAGGAGAGCCGAAACTTCCAATGCCAGGTGTGCCGTCGACTGATTTTTCCTTCTTTTCGGCATCGGTGGCGGGTTTTGCCTTGGCGTCAATGGGATCGCCTCCAACGCCTCTGTGTGCTGCAATACTGCGCGGCACTACCTTGAGTGTTTTTCGTCCCGCGATGATCTCTTGCTGTTTCTTCGGATCACGTCTTGCTACATTCGCGTTTTGAGCGAGTTCGGCAAGAGCGATTCTCAGATCTTGGCCGCTTCCGGAGACACTTGCGAACAAATTCTTACTCGCTCCAGTCTCTATGACTTCGTACCAGAGCAGAGTGTTTTCCTGTATTGCTCCATCGAAGACTTCGATGAGCAATTTGGGAATCTTGATCCCCGGAATGAAGATCTCCTGTGAGGAACACTGCATTTGTGTTCCTGCGGTGACTGCCTTCCCGTCTGGTGAACTGATTTTCACTACGAGATTCCGCAGTTCCGGTTCATTAGAGAGAATCCAACATTCTTGTTCTGCCCGCTCTTGATCCGCTGCGATTGCATCCACGATATTCAGAGCGAAAAAAACGCTCAACATCACGATCGTTGTTGTCATCAGTTTCATGTTTCTTCTCCTTGCAGTTTTAGTTCCTACATTACTTGCAGTCTGTAGGAACTTGGTTGAAAAATTCTAGATTCAGAATTTATTCCGATAGGCAGGGCTGGCGGTTTGTGATTTTTTTCTCACAGACTGCCGGAAAAAGGTTCAATAAAAAGCTCTTTTCTAGCAGTCTGTGCACGTCCGGTTTTTCTCTTTCTTTTGAGTATTTTCTAGCGGTTGTATTGCTGTATTTTCTTTCCTTCATTTTTCAAAGAACGTCACCAAAAGCGTAGTCATAAACATTGTCTTTGTCAATGTATATTTACAGTTTTTGGAAACAATTGAGTAAATCATGTATTGAAATTTTTGTCAATTTCGCACAAAATTGAAAAAAGCGAATAGAAAAAACTTTTGTGAGAAATATCTGAAGGATATCATGACTTTCGCTTATGTTCCTCACTGGAGCAATCCTATTCGCTTTTTTTGAAAAAGGCTACTACCCGTCGGAATCCGAATCACTTCCTGCAAGAAGAAGAATCGGACGCGTAACATTACAAAAATAGTATACTTTGCCTTTGCTTTTTCGTCAAAAGCGGGTTGTGATATAGTAACATATATGGATCAAGTCGCAGAAATCAAACGTCGACTCAACATTATCGACCTCGTGCAGGAATACGTTCCGATCAAAAAAGTCGGTACGAATTGGAAGGCGCGGTGCCCTTTTCATCAAGAAAAGACGCCGTCGTTTATGGTTTCCGAAGATAAACAAATCTGGCACTGCTTTGGCTGCAATGAAGGAGGGGATATGTTTCGTTTTTTACAAAAAATAGAAGGTTTGGAATTTCCGGAGGCGCTCCGCATTTTGGCTGCGAAAGCGCATGTGACCCTTTCGCGTTGGGATCCGAAGATGCATACGCAACGAACGCGACTCCTTGAGGTGTTGACAGAAGCAGCGCGTTGGTATCATGAGACCTTACTTTCTGCTCCAGAGGCGGTGCGCGCCCGCGCGTATGCGCGAGAGCGAGGAATGACACGTGAGACGGTTGAAGATTTTTATCTTGGATATGCGAAAGAGACGAGGCAGACACTTTCGCAACATATGCTTACGAAGCGTTTTTCGGTACAGGATCTGATTGACGCTGGACTCCTCGTCAAAAATGATCATGGCGAGACGTACGATCGTTTTCGTGGGCGGTTGATATTCACACTTTATGATTTGCAGGGAGAAGTCGTTGGATTTGCGGGACGTCTTTTAACACAGCGCACTGATCTTGCAAAGTATGTGAATTCGCCGGAAACTCCGGTGTATCACAAGAGTCGGTTTGTATATCATTTACATCGCGCGAAGCATGAGATTCGGGCGAAAGATGCTGTGATTGTGATGGAGGGATACATGGATGTGATTACTGCGTATCAGGCCGGAATTAAAAATGTTGTTGCGAGTTCGGGCACCGCACTGACGCGCGAGCAGATTCATTTGCTTGGGCGATACACAAAGAATATATTTTTTGCGTTTGATACGGATGCTGCTGGGAAAGAAGCTACGAAGCGCGCAGTGATTCCAGCGCTTGCTGCGGATATGCGTGCGCGTGTTGTCCTCACGCGCGGCGGAAAAGATCCGGACGAAGCAATTCGTAAGGATCGCGATGCGTTTTTGCACGCTGTTGAATCCGCTCCCGCGTTTATGGATTATTTTTGCGATACTCTCGCTTCTACGTACGATCCTTCCACCGTTGATGGAAAGAAACAGTACGCGCAGGAAATACTCTCGCTTTTGGTTCATCTTCCTGATATGGTAGAGCAACAACATTACCTTCAAGCGCTTGCTGAACGAGTGCATGTGGACGAGCGTATTTTGTACGAAAAATTTATTCACTTCGCAGCACGTGCCAACACTGTGGCTGGTTCGACTCCACAAACTTCGAGTGTTATTCCATCTGCGCAAATTTCTGCGCAGTCTCAGCTACTTCGTACCCCCAATGTATTACTCGAGCGGCTCTTTGCTTGTATCTTCGCATTTCCAAAAACATTTCCCTTTATTATTGATCACCTTGATCCCGAATGGATGCGCGTCGGGGTTTTTCAAGAACTTTACAAGCGATTGATTATTTATTATACTCATCATCAAGATGTACAGTGGAAACAGATCGTGGACAATGTTTTAACTCCTGAAGATACTGAGCGATTTTCTCGTATGATTGTCGAGAGTCAAGAACTACTTTTGCAAGACGAACGTGTTATCATGCTTGAAATCGAACAGATTATTGCTCGCCTGCATAGGAATTATATTTTGGAACAACTTACTTCTCTTAAGCAAGATATTGCCGCGGCTGAACAGCGTAGGGAGACACAGAAACTTTCGGAACTTACGCATTTGCTTCGTGATTATACACAAAAACTTCATCAACTTTCTTAAGTCTCAATGAAAGTTTTTCTCGAAAAACTTGCTCTTTTATTTTTTGTTTAATTTTTTGTATGCCAAGAACGCGCACACGTTTACGTGTCCATCGTAATAAAATTGTAAAAAAAAGTACTCGGGGCAAGCGCAAGCCAGAACCGAAGCGTTCTCGGAAAAAATCCGCATTGTCTTCGGTGCGTAAAAAATCTCATAACATTCGTCGATCAAAACATAATGCCTCAGCTCATGGCGCTCCAGGTCGCAAACCTCAGAAGCGAATCGGTTTGTCAACTGGAAAATCTCCTTTAAAAGCTCTCGGATTTTTACATCCGCCAGTGCCGCCGCGGGGATATACACCAACTTCGTGGCCGGAATCTGAAGCTCAGAAATTGTTTGCTAAGGGACAGATGCGCAGCTTTTTGACTGAAGATGAAATTTTACATACATTTCCTTTTATTGAAGATTATTTGCATGAATACGAACATTTTTTGGGGCAACTCGAATACGGCGGAGTCGCCATTCGTGAGACAACGGGAAGTATTCTTGGACAACAACTCGCACCGCAAAACGAAACCCGGAAGCAGGTTTCTGATCGTAAGCCGTTCGATTTGGGTGACATTTCGAATGATTCTATTCAAATGTATTTGCGCGAGATTGGGAAAGTACCTCTTTTAAACAGTGAGGAAGAAATTCGACTTGCGAAACTCAAAGAAAGAGGGGAGCCGGACGCTAAACGGAAAATGATTGAAGCGAATTTGCGTCTCGTCGTAAGTATTGCAAAGAAGTTTACTGGCAGATCGCTTTCGCTTTTAGATCTCATTCAAGAGGGGAATGTTGGTTTGTTTCGCGCCGTGGAAAAGTTTGACTATCGGAAGGGGTATAAATTTTCGACGTATGCGACCTGGTGGATTCGGCAGGCGATTACGCGTTCACTTGCAGATCAATCGCGCACGATTCGTATTCCGGTCCACATGGTCGAGACGATTAATAAGTTTCAGCAGATAGAAAGGCAATTGATTCAAAGTCTTGGACGCGAGCCGCTGCCCGAAGAAATTGCCACTGAGATGGGCTTGCCGATCGAAAAAGTATTTCAGATTATAAAAATTTCGCAGGACACAGTTTCACTCGAAACGACTGTTGGAGATGATGATGAAGATTCAACGCTTGGGGATTTTATTGAAGATGCGAAGAGCGTGACACCGGATCGTGCAGCGGCTTTGGAGCTTTTGCGAGATCATGTGCGTGATGTGATTCGTGATTTAGTGCCCCGTGAACAAAAAATTCTTGAGATGCGTTTTGGATTGCTCGACGGTGTTGCTCATACGCTCGAGGAAGTTGGTCAAGAGTTTGGTGTTACTCGAGAGCGTATCCGTCAGATTGAAGCAAAGTCACTGGAGCGCATCAAGCAACATGTCTCTATGAAAAAGCTTCAGGATTATTAGTTAAAAATTTTTTTACAAGACACTTCGTTTCACATTATAAGAAAATTTAAAAGTTTTATGAGATAATTTCCAAAAGAGAGGAGGGGAAAACTATAGCTTTCGAAGCACTCACAATGCACAGTGTGCTGAGAAAGTTTTGTTTTCCCCTCCTCTCTTTTGGAAATTGCCTTCAATTCGTTGCAAATGTTGATTTTGGACACACGACACCACAAATAACATTTCCGGTTATACGGAATGTGTCGCTTTTAGCATTTTCCAGACGAACAGGAAAAATTGTTGAAACATCTCGACAATACTTGACGACTCGATGATCACGCAGTAGGGGTCGTCTTCTTGCAACGAGAAAAACGCCATCGCGTTTCCATAGATTGTGACCGAACAGGCAAATGGAAATTCATCAGGCAAGTATCTCACTTCCCTCAATTTATTTGAGTCTAAATAATCATGAGCGGCATAAGGAAGGATAAGTTTTGTAAAGACGCCCATTTCCTCCCGATTCTTCAGCCAGTTTGGGAAATATTTTGGAAGGTACTTTAACAGATCCGGCTGGGATGTCGCGTAGATCTGTTTGATTTTCCTCTCTCGCAATGTTTCCAAAATATGCTCCAGACCAGTTTTGATTCCATCTAACCCGACATAGATTTTAGCTACTGGTACGTTTATGCTCCGCGGAATAATCGCTTGGAGTTGCGGCATGATCTCATTGATTGCCTCTTCTTTCTCCTTCAACTGGTTTACGAATTGATTTGTGCTTTCCGGCGTGAAGTAGGCTACGTTGTTTTTCCGTATTCGTGAGACAAATCCCTGTTGTTGCAAAGATTCGAGCGTGAGATAGACCGTAGTGCGGGGGATTCCTGTCTCTTTGGCGATTTCAAATGCCGTAGTTTCGACCTGTTTCAATAAAAAAATATAGATTACAGCTTCATTTTGGGTCAGGCCGTAGAGCCTCAACGCGTGAATTATATCCTTATTGTCGTTTTTCATGACAACAGTATAATAGCATATTTTTCTCTATTTTGCAATCTATTCTGTTATGCTGTTATTATTATGAGTCAAATTCTATGACTATTGATATTCATGCGTGTATCCTGTCTATAAAATTAAAGAATGATCCAAAAGTTCTTTCTTTAAGAAGGGGAATCATGATTGTTTATCAGAAAAAGGAGCAATGAGATGAATATCAATGAGCTTATCGATCAACTTGCGAAGCAAAACATGAGTGAACACTTCACGGCTAGTGTGGCGTACGGGTTTATGCGTGGGAAAACCCTGGAGATTGATCAAGCCCTGAAAAATGCCAACGAGGAAGATCGATTCTCCCTCGCCGTTAACCTCTTCCGTCTTTGGTTCGAGGCAGGCATGTGCCGCGAGCAGGAGCGATTAGAAGAAGCTAAGAGTGTCTTCGGTGAGATCTTCGAGAAGCACGGAGGCAGGTACGTGATGTATACGCTCACCGCCGATCGCAAACAGCTCCGCGTGTGGTACGGTCGTCCCGCTTGCATGGCACCCGACCACGTCGACAGTTGCGGACATAACCTGCTGTTCGGAGTCTATGGACATCCTGAGGTCGTACAACGGTACCTCAAAGCGTTTCGCGAGATACACAATCTCGACGAGATTCGGGTACCAAATGGCGTATTGCTCTACATGCATTGGTCTGACCGCTAGTACCTTGGTCTTTGAACGCCCGCCGTTTATATAAAGGGTCTGTCGCCGAATACCATTTCTGTAAACGGCGATAGACCCATAAACGGCGATAGTAACAACCCGCTATGTCCTTTGGATCTTAGCGGGTTCTTTTTTTCAAAATTGAGGGTTCATCAAATACCTATCTTTTGGTGAATAAACTGAATATGAAAAAGATGAGGGCGATGATAACAATCGTGCCGCCAGGAGCAAGGTCGAGGAAGTAAGAAAGTACGAGGCCGGTGATCGTTGCTGTGAGCGAAAGTAGAATGGCAATTAAGAATGTCTGTCTAAAACTCCTTCCAAATTGGATAGCGGTTGTAACTGGAATCACCATAAGGGCGCCAATTAAGAGTATGCCAACAATTCGCATAGCCAGTGCTACTGCAATGCCGGCGAGCATCACCAGCAATGTATTGAAAGTTTTTGTTGGAAGCCCTTCTGCATACGCGAGTTCCTCATCAAAAGTTACGAGAAAGAATTCTTTGTAAAAAATGAGAATGACAGTAAGCGCAACAATGCCAAGGATAATAATGATGGCGACTTCATGCGGTGCGACGGTCGCAATACTTCCAAAGAGAAAACTCGCGAGATCGGTATTAACACCGTGACCGAGATTCACAAGTACTATCGCTATCGCGAGACTGCCAGAAAGAAAGAGCGCGAGTACTGCTTCGCTTAAAATTTTTTTATTTTGTCGAATCTGTTCTATCCCGAGCGCTGCGACGATTGTTATGACGACTGCTGCGATGACGGGATTGATATTCAATAGTAAGCCAAGAGCAACGCCAACAAGTGCAATATGAGCGAGTGTATCGGCCATATACGCATATCTGCGCATCACAAGAAACGTTCCGATCATCGGAGCGATCAATGCAATCGCTATGCCCGCAGCGAGCGCCCGTATCATGAAATCATATTGTAGGAAATCGATCATAATGTTGTATGAAGATCAAAAGGTTGGATTTTGCACTTACGAGTATTTTTCAAGTGCTTCATGTTCGTGCGTCACTGGCTTAGCTGTTTTTTCGTAGAATTGTTCTACATATTCTTTTTTGTTAAATGATCGTGACGGTAACTGGCACATGAGTGTTTTATTCAAACAAAGGATCGTTTCGACTTGTTCAGCTACGACATCAATATCGTGAGAAACCAGAAGAATCGTGATGCCAAATTTTTTGTTGAGTGTGTTCAATAAAGTATAGAAAGTTTTTTGCGCTTTGATGTCCACTCCAATTGTTGGTTCGTCGAGAATGAGTATTTTTGGTTCGCGAGCAAGAGCGCGAGCAATGAATACCCGCTGACGTTCACCGCCTGATAGAGTTCCGATCAGTCGCTTTTGAAGATGCGTGACGTTGGTGAGCGCCATACTTTGCTCAATGATTTTTTTGTCTTGGCGAGTTTGCCAATGAAAAACGCCACGTCTTGCTGTGCGGCCGCTCGCAACAATTTCCCACACCGTTGCTGGAAATTTTTTTTCAATGTCTGCCATTTTCTGCGGCACGTATCCCATTTCAAAATGTTTTTTCGCTGTTTTAATATCGTGACCAAAAATAGAAATAGTACCAGCGTTCGGTTTAAGAAGTCCAAGAATAAGTTTCAGGAGCGTCGTCTTACCGCCGCCGTTAGGTCCGATAATTCCAACATATGCTCCTCTGGGTATCTGGAAAGAAAGATGTTCTAGAATCGTTGTTTGAAGGTATTGAAATGAGACGTCATTGAATTCAATACAGTGAATCGTGTGCATACAATTTTGAAAAAAACCTTCGAGAACTCCGTGTCACCGGGGATATCAAGCAGGGTGCCAGAGTTCTTGAAGGCTGTGAAAAAAGTAATTTATGTTTTCATTGTAACTTATCTTACTCAAAAAGCAAGTGTAATTCTTTTTCATTATTTTTTTGGATTACGCAATGAGTTGATGAATCAGACTTACGAATTTGAGCCATTCTGCAGTGTTTTCCATGAGTATTATATGACCTTGTGTTGTAATGGCGTATTCTTTTTTTCGTGGGCCACGTTTTGATCGTTTCCATTGTGCCTCGATGAGTTTTTGCTTTTCAAGTTTGTGCAGGAGCGGGTAGAGCATGCCAGGTGAACATTTTAAAGCGCCGTTTGAATGAGTGCGTATCCAGTGACGGAGATAATACCCGTGCATGGGTTGCTCTCTCAGCGCTGAAAGGATAATCGTTTCTGTTGTGCCTTTGAGGAGCTCTTTATGATTGAGTGTTATGTGCGGTAGAGAGCGAGGTTCGTCGTTGGATTTCATAAAACTTGATTTTTTCCTTGCGCTTTCGAAGCAGGGTTATTCATGGGATGAGTGAAAAATGGTATGTTACCTCTCGATATACCAATTATATCTTACTACGATATAGTGTCAAGATTCTTCGAAGTACGAAGTGGCTTTTGTTGAGGATGCATCGAGAATGAGATCGGTTTTTTTTCGTATTTTTATGGACTGTAAAAGTATTCCCTCTTGAGCCGAAGTTTTTCCGTAATTGACCCACCAAAATTTTTATGGTAATCTTTAGCTGTCTCATGAATGTTTTTGCACATTTATAATTTTTATTTTCGTCTTTCAGTACGAAAGACACGATCCGCGGTAGCTCAGTTGGTAGAGCAGTTGGCTGTTAACCAATTGGTCGTGGGTTCGAGTCCCACCCGCGGAGCCATCACTTATGCGTACTACCAAGCGAGTACTCAATATTATTCATATTGCTTCTGAAGTCGATCCGCTTTCTAAGCGCGGCGGTCTTGCTGATGTCGTTGAATCTTTGCCAAAAGCTCTCAAAGCTCTTGGACATGACGTATGTCTTTTTACTCCGCTCTATGGTTCGATTGATCGACAGCAGTTCCATCTTCAGAATATTAAAAATGACATTCCTTTAAAGATCGATGCAACGACTTCCGTAAGTTTTCATATTTGGAAAGGTGAACTTCCTTCTGGTATCACTGTTTTCTTTATCGATAACCATGAATATTTCGGGCGATACAAAACTATCTATTTAAGCGAAGAAGGTTCTATCGCCGATAATGCCCGTTTTTTATTCTTTGATCTTGCGGTGCTTAAGGTTATTATTGAACTTAATCTCAAACCAGATATTTTGCATTGTCATGATTACCAGTCTGGTCTTGTGCCTTATTTTCTCAAATATCGCTTTCGAAAAAGTAAGTTTTTCAAAAATACTGCAACGGTTTTCACAATACATAATCTCGTCTTTCAACTCGGTCGCAATTGGTGGGAAGTCCCCCCTGAACTTAAAGACGACGGTCGATTGAAATTACCTTTGATGACCGCTGTCGATCAAATTTCCGCTATTAATTTTATGAAACGAGCGATCCTCACTGCTGATATGGTGAATACCGTTTCTGAGCAGTATGCTCTTGAAGTCCTGACGCCTGAAGTCGGTCAGAATCTTTATCGGTTGCTGAATAGCAAATACGATACGGGCCGGTTTATTGGTATCGTTAACGGCATTGATTACAATGAATACAATCCCGAAACAGACCCCGGCTTGTTTCGGAAGTTTTCCATCGATACATTGCAACTGAAACAAGAAAATAAAATCGGTCTGCAGAAAATGTTTCGACTGCCGTTGAATCCGTTGATTCCGGTGATCGGGAGTACGAGTCGTATTGCCGAACAAAAAGGTTTTGATCTCGTGATGCGTGTTGTCGAAACGTTCGCGCATTTGCCGTTGCAACTTATATTGTTTGGTGACGGTGGCCGTGAATATATTTCTTTTTTTAAAAATATCGCACGTAGATATCCAAAGAAGATCGCAATCCAGCCTTTTGAAAGTCAGGATGAAACAAAAATTCTTGCGGGTTCCGATATGTTTTTGCTCCCTTCTCGATTTGAACCGTGTGGACTTGGACAATTAAAAAGTTTACGATACGGTAGTATTCCCATTGTGCGTGCGACGGGTGGACTCATCGATACCGTAACAAATTACGATCCCCGAACGCAGAAAGGAAATGGCTTCGTGTTCCGTAGTTATAATTCCAAACATCTACTGGTCGCTGTTGTTCGTGCTATGGAAAATTTCAAATATGCAAAGGAATGGAACGCGCTTGTTAAGCGCGGTATGCAACTTTCTTTTTCTTGGGCGCTGCCGGCAAAAAAATATGTCAAACTCTATCGTCATGCACTTCATGTGAAAAACGGTAGTGATGCCGTCGATGTGTATAGCGAAAATACATGAAAAAAAATGTAACACAATTTTCTGGAGTCAGGCGTGAATCGCGCTCTATTCCTTGGGCAGCCCTTTTTCATATCTATCAACCAGATCACTGGGATCCGCGAGTGATTCGAAAGGTTGCAAAAGAAGCGTATTATCCCTTTCTACGCATGTTGCAAAAAAATCCGAATCATAAAATCACTTTGAATATTTGTGCTTCCCTTACCGAACAGTTGAGTCGTCACGGTATGTCGGACCTTTTGCGTGGCTTTGCTCTCTGCGCACAGCGCGGTCAAATTGAGTTTACTCAAACAGCAAAGTATCATCCTATTTTACCGAAATTACCGCGTAAGGAAATTATCCGGCAGTTTGAATTGAACTATGCAACGAATCGAGCGTTTTTTGGAGAGGCTTTCGCGCCTCGAGGTGTGTTTTTACCGGAGATGTGCATGAATCACAATGTCGCTTCGATTATTGCTGAGCTTGGATATGAGTGGATTGTGTTGGATGAAATTGCGTATGCCGGACGCATCGGCGATGTTTCGTTTCGTTATAAATATTACGATCCGAAGAGCACATTATTGCTTTTATTCCGTAATAGAATCTTAAGCGATGTATTTTTCCGGTTGGATTTGAATACTGTCAGCGAATTTCGTAATTTTATACTCGAAAAATTAGCGCCGCAGTCACCGCTCGTTACTGCGCTTGATGGAGAAAATCTTGGGCATCATCGCAAAGGTATGGACGGGATATATCATAAGCTTGTGCAAAGTCGACCGTTTGTAACTATGACCTATTCTGAACTTCTCGCAACACTGCCACTCAGGAAACTCTCACATCCTTTACATCCTTCAAGTTGGGCTTCGCGTTCCGAAGAACTCGCCCGCGGAGTGCCTTATATTCGTTGGGATGATCCTACCAATCCGATTCACACGTTACTCTGGGAGATTACCCGAGGGGTCTTGAAGATTTTTTATAAACACCAGGCGAAAACCGTTTTATGCGGTGAAGCACGGATTCGACTCGATCAGGCACTGAACAGCGATCAGTATTGGTGGGCATCCACACAACCTTGGTGGAGTGTGGAAATTCTTTTTGCAGCCCTCGATGAGTGGAAACAGGTACTTTCGCAACTCGCTGGCGTGCCTCAACAAGAGATTCAAAAGATTATGCGACTTATCACTCGCACGAAACGTCTCGTACGTACATGGCAAGACAAGGGCGTTGCGGAGCGTCGCCGACTCGCCTATCTACGCACCGTGCAGGAGGCAAGTTTTCTTGGAGGTAAAACAGTTTTATGATTTGGACTAATTTTTTACATATTTATCAGCCGCCGACGCAGAAGCAACGATGGGTGCGTAAAATCGCTAACGAAAGTTACCGCAAACTCATTCGTGGATTTTTGGATAATCCCAAAGCCAAAGTTACGATGAATGTGAATGCTGTACTTCTGGAACTTTTCGATCGATATGGATGTCAGGATGTGATTGCCGGATTGCGTGAACTTGGCGAGCGCGGACAGATTGAATTTACGGCATCAGCAAAATATCATCCTTTTTTGCCGCTTATGCCTGAGACTGAAATTGTTCGTCAGATCGGACTGAATACGGAAACAAATCGCAAGTATTTAGGTCCGGCGTATCAACCCAAAGGTTTTTTCCCGCCTGAAATGGCATATAATCGGCGTGTCGGTGAGATTGTGAGTAAGCTCGGTTTTCGTTGGATTATTCTTGATGAACTCGCTTCTGCGCCTGCAACAGGGACACTGTCTGCGAGCGCACTGTATGAAATTAAAGGCATCCCCGATTTTTATGTTTTTTTTCGTGATCGCGCCATGAGCTTTCGAATTCTTTCTGCACAGGTTGGCGTGAGTGTGTTTTCAAGTAACATGTTGTTGGATTTTTTAGGTGATCGTTTGAATCGTAACGAATATTTACTTACGGCAATGGACGGCGAAACATTTGGACATCATCGACCGGGTCTTGAGATGTTATTGTTTGAGATTTACAAAGCAGAGGGCATTACTTCTCTCACGATTTCTCAGCTTTTTGAACATTTTCACGAAAAACGTGTTATTGATCCGCGTGATTCCACGTGGGCATTGATGCGTCGGGATTTGGAACGTAATACACCTTTTTCGCGTTGGAAGAATGAACAGAACGAAATTCAAATGTGGCAATGGGAGCTTACCGATTTGGCGATTCGGAATGTGGAGCACTTTGAACGCGCTAAGCAGGTTACTGCGGCACAGCGTGCAGCGCTCGATCGCGCGCTGCACAGCGATCAATATTGGTGGGCTTCCGCTGAGCCGTGGTGGAGTATTGAAATGATCGAGGCAGGTGCAAAAGAGTTACGGGATGTTGTTTTGAGTCTGAGTGTTTCAGCTGCTACAAAGCGTAAAGCAGAAGAACTCTACAAAAATATTTTGTATCGAGCTTTTGATTGGCAGCGGTCAGGCAAAGTCGAAACGATGGCGAAAATGGCGGATGAAGATGTGACGCAGCGCATTACGACCGAGATTCCTTATATTCCGGAAGAAGAATTTAATACGATCGTTGCGAATTTGACGAAGCAAATGAAGCAGGCTGCAGATGCTTTAGAATACGAACGCGCAGCGCAGATTCGCGAGCGCATTAGCGAGTTGAATGCAAAGAAAGACGAAATTACACAACCGAAAGAGTATCGACCGTGAAGCGAGGAGTTGAGTGTAGGGATAGTATAGCTTTCGAAGCACTAACATTGTACTGTGTGCTGAGAAAGTATATTATCCCTACACTCAACTCCTCGTGCAATCGATTTGGATTATTGCAACGATGCGCCTTCTCGGTCATAATAATATCAAGATGTTCATTTGTGATTTTTAATGTACATGAAAGCATTGCGTGTTTTATTTATTGCTTCTGAATTGAATCCACTCGCAAAAGTTGGAGGTCTTGCGGATGTTATTGGAGCTTTGCCGAAAGCTCTCAAAAAGCAAGGTGTGGATGTGCGAATCATGATCCCAAAGTATAGCATGATTGATCCCAAGCAATATCCGATGCAGCGTATTGCGCGACGCATTCCGGTGCGCCTCTATAATCGCACTTACTTGGTTAATGTTTTTACAACGAAACTTCCGGGCACTTCCATCACGGTATATCTCATCGATCAAAAGGATTTCTTTGCAGACGGCGGAGTGTATTATTCAAAGACAGCTCTTGTAGGTACTTTTAAAGAAATCGAGAGATTTTTGTTTTTCGGTCGTGCGGCCCTTGAAAGCCTTCCGCATCTCGGCTGGAAGCCAGATATTTTGCATTGTAATGATTGGCACACCGCGTTTATTCCTGTATGGCTTAAGACCATCTATTGTTGTCATCATCCATTTTACGCTTCACTTCGCACGTTATATACCATTCATAATCTTGCGAATCAAGGCATTGGTGATCTGAAGCTTTTAAAAGTTGCGAATGTTTCTACGCGAGCTCTCCCGAGTCTTGAACGTGATGCTCGGAATAATGATATTGATCTCATGGTACAAGGTATTCTCACAAGCGACGCGATCAATACGGTGAGTCCAACGTATGTGAAGGAGATTCTGACACCGGAATACGGTGAGCGTTTAGACCCAGTCCTCAAACTCCGCCAGCGTGATCTTTATGGGATTTTGAACGGTATTGATACGGATGTTTTTAATCCTTCCACTGATGTGCATATTCGACAGCGTTATTCGGTGAAGAGTTTTGAACAGAAGCAGATCAATAAGGCGGCCTTGCAACAAATGTGTGGTTTTCATGTCGATCCGCGTGTACCCGTTTTTGGTATGGTATCGCGTTTGACTCATCAAAAAGGATTCGATCTTTTAATCAAACTGCGTAAGGAACTTATAAAACTTCCTATGCAACTTGTCATTTTGGGCACTGGCGATGCAACGATTGAAAAAGCCCTTGTGGCGCTCAGCAAACGATCGTCGCGCACGATGTGTATTTTTTTGAAATTTGATGCCAAGCTCGCGCAGATGATTTATGCTGGCAGTGATTTTTTTCTTATGCCTTCTCGGTTTGAACCGTGTGGCCTTGGACAAATGATTGCTATGCGCTATGGTACTCCGCCTGTTGTACGATCGACTGGAGGACTTGCTGATACCGTGCGGCACCTCAAAACAGGTGTCGTCTTCCATGATTATGCCGCCAAAGCACTTCTTGCTGCTTTACACACGGCGATCCGTATCTATCACAATCCTCACGTGTATACTGCGTTAGCGAAAGCCGGCATGAGACAAGATCTTTCGTGGGGCAGTTCTGCTCAAGTGTATATGCGATTATATCGTAAACTCCTTGCATCCCATTCATAACATTATTCTATGCGTCCAGAAATTCGTAAAGATTATATTCAAGATAAATATGTGATCATCGCTCCTAAGCGTGCACAGCGTCCTCATGATATTGAAAAACCGGTCACGCAATTTAAGACTGAAATTCCTGCCATGTGCGCTTTCTGCCCACAAAATATTAATAAAGTGAAGCCGGTGTATAAGAAGGGTCGGGATCATGGTTGGTTGATTTATGTCGTGAAGAATATTTTTCCTGCCGTGTCGCTTGACAATCCGGAATCTTACGGAACGCAAGAAGTGATTATCGAAACACCGGATCACACAAAACACATGGATGATTTGCCTGAGCGACATATCGCGTCGCTTCTCCATACGTATGCCGAACGAACGCGCGCTTTGGAAAAAATTTTGAACATTGATTATATTTTAATTTTTAAAAATAACGGCGGTGCAGCCGGTGCATCCTTGAAACATTCCCATTCCCAGATTTTTGCGACACGCTTTGTTCCGCCGCAGTTGATGGATAAGTCCCGCAAGGTTTTTGAGTATAAGCTTTTCAACGGCAGGTGCGTTTATTGCGATACGATCGATAAAGAATCAAAAGGTCCGCGGTTTGTATATAAAGATCAACATGTCATTGCTTTTACTCCGTATGCATCGATGCATAATTACGAAATTTGGATTATGCCGCTTCGGCATGTGGATAACATTACGAAACTCACGCACGTGGAACATCATTCTTTTGCTCGTATCTTAAAGCGCATTCTTAAGAAAATTACCTACCTCAATTTGCCGTACAATTATTATTTTCATCAACTCGTGAACGATACGGATCAGCATTTGTATTTGAAAATTGTACCGCGCGGTTCGGTCTGGGCGGGCGTGGAAATTGGGTCTGGCCTGGTGATTAATGCGATTGCGCCGGAGGAAGCTGCTAAGTATTATCGCGGTGAATTGTAAATATTCGGGAATTTTCGTCCTGTAATTGAAAGAGTGAAGAACGGCGAGCATATGTTTTTTCAAATGCGTTGTGATTACCAACTTTATGAGATAGAGAGGAAAGTGTGTACGAGAGCAACTTTTTCAAACGAATATCATTCATGTTTGGATATCACAGCATTTGAAAAAACATATGCTCGCCGTTCTTCACTATTCATATATCAAAAATAAGGAGATATGGAATTTGCAAATCTGCGCTGTCCCTATTGCGGACATGTACAACAGGTGACGGTGCCACAAAAAAGTTGTCTTTTTTCGCATCGCTGCGCGCGATGTCATGATCTTATTACCGTACCATCGACGAGTTCGGAATGCTGTGTAATTTGCGCTTATTCCGATACGAAGTGTCCAGTGAGTCGCTCACAGAGTAAGTAAGTTGGAGCCTAAACACAGCACAACCTCTTTACTTTGGTAGCTAAAGAGGTTGTTATGGCGAAAGATCAAGCCCCCATTGTTCGAGTATACTTTGGAGGTATTCGAGTGTCTTTGTGTCCATCTTTGGACTCATGAGTATTTTTGTTTTCCCGAGGCGCGCTAGTTGCTCAATTGTTTGTACACCCCAACGGTCTTTGAATCCTCGAATGATTTCTTTCGTGACGCCGTACTTGTTCAGACATTCGATATTTTTTTGTTTCGCCAATTCGGAAGGCCATAGTGGAATGTGCCGTGTTTCGTTTTTCCGTCTCCCTTGTTTCTTTTTTGATTCCTCCTTTGGTTTCTTGTGCTCTATCTCTTGGCTATCAGATGTTTGGTATGTCCGAACAAACTGGGTGTTCAGGTTGAGCATCTCCGCGATCGTACTTATGGGCCATTCGAGATCATTAATAAGTCTTGCAATAATGATTTCGCGAATCATTTGCAGCTCTGGCGTGTTGCATGCGTATCGTATCGCGCGAAGACTCTGACCGAAACTCTCGCACATCTTTCGAACCAAATTTTCCCGAGCGACTTTTGCTCGGCGTGTCCACGATATGCAACGTTGCACAGAACATTTTGGTTTCTTTTTAAAACATGCATCTTCTGGAAAAAGGTATTTTATTTTTTCCAAGATCTGTTTATTTTGACACAGCCCAAGTACCCTTTTTTCTATTTGTCGTACTCGTTCCCGCGTGACACCGAGATATGCACCTACTTCTTCCAATGTCTCGCCGTCGCCGCCATTGAGACAGAATCGTCTTTCAATACAAACCCGTTCTTGCTCAAAGAGATAACATGCGTCGAAAATTTCCTCGACGAGTTTTGTAAGTTTTTTATGCGTTTCTGCATCACACAAACTTTCTTCTATCGAGCTGCCACTAGATACAAGATCACCTCTTGTCGCGCCGTGGTTTGCATCGTTTTGAAGAGATGCGTCCAGCGAGAGAGGATGATCATAATTGCGTAATCGGTTGAATAGATCCAAAATTTTTTTCGAACTCGTATTCATGCGTGCTGCAAGTGATTCAATTGTTGGCCGTTCACCAGAAAGCATCTCTATCTGATAGGTTATTCTATTCAACCTTTGAAGCTCGACGATCAGATGGACTGGAAATATATGAGCCTCTGCAATAGCTCTCCACATCGCTTGTTTTATCCACCAGTGTGCATAGGTTGAGAAGCGGACTCCTCGCGTATAATCATAACGTTCTACGGCATGCATAAGACCGAGCGCGCCTTCCTGCAAGAGACTGTCTTGCGCAAGCATTGGATCCCGGATTCTACCAATGATATTCATTAGATGCCCAAGCGTAGCGCCAACGAGGTTCAGATTTTGTTCCATAATTTGATTGCGAGCGGCAAGTCTTTCCGCGGGTGTCCCTTCTCGGAATTGTTGGAAGAGTTTAAATTGGTTGCCGAGGATTTTTTGTGCTATCGCTTCTTCCTCTGGCGTTGTGGCCTTAAAGTGTGATGTCTCGTATGTGGCGGACAGATTTTTTGGACCAGTGAAATGACGACCGTCTCCTGCTGAAGTACGCAAATGCTCACAACCGTACTCTTCGAGTGCTTGTTGGATTTCTGCGATAATATTATCCGCAGTGCCATGTGGCAGAGACCTTTGAACCCCTGCCCTTCTGATCTCTAGAAATGTTCGGCGTAGTTCCGCCTCACTTTTGAGTTTGAGTTTCGCGATTGTTGTAATGCCTGCACTGATCAGATAGAGTTTTGTGAATGGAGATATATTCAGCGCGTCTATCGATTCTCCGGTTTCTTGTTTGTTAAGGTGCTGCATGTGTCCCTCCTGTCTTTTCGTTGTGATGTATTCTGATTTCACTCAAGTCTTCTGTGACTTGAGATGAGGGTATAACGTTAGTTTTGTGTCGTCAAGCATGTCTTAAAAACGCAATCAGACTGTGAAAACTTTTTGAGAGATGTTTCGCACAGTCTGTTTGAGAATGTTTCAAAAGAATTTTTCCTCAATCATTCGGAGCCACCGAAGCCATTTTTCTGGATCGGCGTCGAACTCCGGGCGTTTGAGGGTCAGGACGTTTCGTGCGAGCACAGCGTCGAAAGTAGTCCCGTCGAAGCTTCCCAGAATGACGCCGATGAACAGGCCGGAGTTGATGTGCACGTCTTGTTGCATGCACGATGACACCTGCGTGCTGTGATCTGGTTCTTCGTGAAAGAGATGTTCGAGCTTTGGTGCAGCGTTGATGAGTTTTTGTTTGTATTGTTGTGTGAACGTTTCTTTCGCTGCATACTTCGCGTTTGTGTGTACAAAGAGCCGGAGGAACCTTCCGAGCATTCGCCACAGAAAGATCAATGTCGTGAGGCTTTCGTGTCCCAAGATCTGTATGATTGCGTTGAGTGCGCAGGGGTCAATCACGAGGGAATTTTCGTATCCCTGGTGGAGGAGATGAGGCTGCATGAAGACGAGGGGCTTTATGAAGTCTGGTTCGCGGTGCTGTGGGATTGTCGACATCAGGACTCGCGGTTTGAGCTGTAGATCATGGGGGAGTTGCTCGGCGAAGCCTAGGAAGTTAAGCTTGAGGAATTCAGCGGGGTTATACTCTTCTGCTTTGGCGAATCCTGGCTCGTCATCCATGTATCCGAAGATACCAAGTCTCTCTTTTTGTGTATCCAGTTTTTGCATCTTTTTTCCTTTCTTTGATTTTTTGTTCCTCGGGTTTTCCGAAAATATTTGCGGCATTATTGACGAATGGCGCTTTTGAGAGCAAAGTTCTCATAAGCTTCGATCTTTGTCAAGAGGTTTCTATTCGAGGAGATTGATGATAATGGAAAAAAACACTGTTTATTGTCAGATTCGTAAGCAATGGATTACCGCAGCCATCTGCAGTATGTTGCAAGGTGTTCCGGATTGCGCTGGTTGTGCAGCTCCGACGCGACAATGCGAGCATTGTAAAAAACGGATTGTTGAATTTCCGGATACCGGTTTGTGCAGGGAGTGTTCACAGAAGGATCCGGAGCAACATAATGCATCTCTGGCTCATTCTATTCCTTCGCGTTCTATGCGTTGGACGCTTTGGCACGTTCAAGAAGATCAACCCAACTTTCAGGAGCTTTTGGCACAGGCAGAAACGCTTGTGAGGAAAGAAGGAAAAGCATCGGCGCGTCTCCTCTGTCAGAAATTCAATGTAACGCATAGCATTGCAAAGCGGCTGATTCAGGCTTTGGAGACGAGTAGTATTATAGGTCCACCTTATGCTCGTAGACCGCGACGCGTTTTGTCAGTTCGATCTTCTGTAGATGTTCCCAGTCAAAATCAACCTGAGAACGAGTCTACTGATAAGCCAGTTCTTCCGGTCGGTGAGACTGTTTCTTCAGTCTCTTCTGATACAGTGCTTGAGACACAGGTTTTCTCTCTTACTCTACCATCGTACTTATGTCACGATGTTTCGGGTGAGTCTACCCATGATTCGGCTGCCGTGGGTTGGTCTCTCAAGATGGAGTTACTTGTGCGTATTCTGCAGGTGTTGCCTTCACAATCTCAAGCGTCAAAAATTATTCGGACAATCATGGACGACGTCCGTATCATTCACGCGATCCAACATCTGTTCATCCCCGCTGATCATTAAGAGACTACTCTGTATGGAGTAGTCTTTGCCTTTTATGACATACTACTCTGTCGCAATGAAAAAACACAGAAGGTGGATATTGTCCACCTTCTTGAGAAAGTTACGATTTTTTGTGTGTCTTCAATTCAGTTTCTACTGTTTCTATTTTTTGTTTGAGAAGTTGCAGGATCGCTACAAGCGTTTCCCGTTGCATCGCGTTGCTACTGGGGATATCGAAATGTTCGAGTCCTTCGAATGTAGCGGCGATAAATCCGCGTAGTTTTTCAAAAGTGATCACGAGTTGCCTCTTTTCTGTTTGTCTTCTCACATGACGTTGCATTCGAGCCAGCAGTCTATGGGCTGGCAATCTTTCTTTGACAGCGATGGTCGCTGCATTGAGTTGCTGCTCCGGATTAATTTCCATGATGATCTTCGCGCAAGCAATGTTGATTTCGCCAGCGGCAATCATTTTTTGTATCGCTTCAGACAGTTTCAAGAGCTGGAGTCGTTCTTCTACGAAGACGGAACTTTTTCCGATGATTCTTCCTACTGCGCTGCGGTTGCCCTGATAATGTTCGACGAGTTTTGCGATGGCTTTTGCTGTTTCAATGGGGCCAAAGTTTTTGCGTTGCACGTTACGTACTACAGCAATCTCCAGCGCTTCACCTTGCGAGACGTATTTTATGATCGCGGGAACCGTACTCCAGTTGGCAGAAATCGCAGAACGCAGACGTCGTTCCCCGTCAATCAACTCGAAATATCCTTCTTGATCATCTGCTGTGCGTACTTCAATGGGATCCAGCATCCCTTTTTGTCGGAGCGATTCAGCAAAGTATTCAATATCCTCCTGATCAAACGCCTCGCGGAACTGATAACGTCCAGTAATGATTCGATTCACCGGAATGTCGCGACGCTCTTCTGTGTTTGTTTCGTGAATATTCTGTGTCATGTCATCCTCCTTTGTTGGTGGCATGCCCTTACTTCACTGCGCTTACTACCTTATCAATGAGAAGTTTTCTTTGTCAATTGAAATTTATTCTGTTTTGTCGTGAAGACATAATCAGACTGCTTGAAACGATTTTTCGCGTTTCTCACAGTCTGATTAGAAAAGTTTCAAAAAAATTTACCTTCGATCATTCGTAGCCACTGAAGCCACTGCTCAGGATTTTTTTCGAATTCAGGACGTTTGTGGGTGAGTACTTTTCGCGCGAGCGTGGCGCTGAAAGTATCACCGTTGAAACTGCCAAGTAGAACCCCTACGAAAAGGCTCGAGTTGATGTGCACATCGTCTTGCGCACCCGGTTTGAGATTAATGCTATGCTCAGGCTCTTCGCGAAAGAAGTTTTCGAGACTCGGCGCAGCCTCGATAATGCTTCGCTCTTGTTCTAGTGTGAACATTTCCGTCGTCTGAAATTTTCCATTAGCGAGTACGAAGAGCCTCAGAAAACGTCCCAACATACGCCACAACATGATTAACGTCCAGAAATCATCCAAATTCCAGATATCCTGCACTAGTATACGCATTGTGTCCGGGTAGATGATGAGACAATTTTTCGCAACAGGGGCTTGCGGGCCGAAAAAGGTAAGTCCTCGCACAGCGTTCTCTGCAGTTGGTGGTTCTTTCATGAACAAAATTTGCGGTGGATTTTGATGTGTATGAGGTAGTTTTTCTGCAAAGCTGATAAAATTGACTCTTAGGAATTCCTCGGGACGATATCTGTCGGACAACTGAAATTCTGGATCATCGTTCAAGTATCCATACAGATTCAATCTCTCATCTTGTTTGCCCTGTTTTTGCATCTCTACATTCACCTCCTTTCTTTCCGAACTCTACATAATATCGAATATCGAAATATCGAAGGACAATTTTGAAAGGAACGTTCTCACACGAGATCTGTTTTGTCAAGAATATTTTGGCACAAGCAGAACTGTACACGCTCAAGACGTGACGCAAAATATTTGCTATACTTTATGGAGCTATTTTATTTTATCAACAATCCATTATGCAAAACAAATATATTTTTTTTCCAATATTAGCACTTTTACTTGTGTTCCCTTTTCGCTTTGCGGAGGCAAAAACATATGTCTCCATTAACGGCATCAGTAACGGTGTCGCGTTGTATGCGTATAAGGGTCCGGAACTTCTCAATAAACTTGCTAAAGTTGTGAAAAGCGGTGGTTCGATCGCGCAAGCGAAGGCACGAGCGCTTTTTAAAAAACACACGATTACGATTGGTAATGTCGTAAAGAGTAAGGGCACGCAAGGCGATGCGGAGAGTACGCATGTTCGCGCGGGGTCTTTGTTTTTTGGAAAAGCAAAGTTTAAGGCGGCAAAAAAAGGTCAGACCGTGAAGAATTTTCCTATTGTTTATCACGTTGATGGGGATCTGAAGTGTTATATTCCAGATGAGGATGTTCCTGAGGATTATGCGATTGCTTATGTAGAAACACAAGTGCGATTTAATAACGATGATAAATTTATCGGTAGCGCTCTTGTTGATGGCCGCACCGGATTTGACGGTGGCGACGGGGATCTCGCGGGAAAATTTACAGAAAAAGACGAATACAATGTTTCGATAAAGAAAGATTTTTCGGTGAATCTCGGTAATCTCAAAGATGGCAAAACGTACCCGCTCTTGTTTTTTGGAGCGACGTTGGTTTCCTATGCCGCTGATATACCAGTTGATTATTGTACCGCTGATTTTTATAGCACCGGCGAATTTGGTGTAAGTGAAAAGAACAAAAAATCAAAAGGTAATTTTACGTTTGAACCTGCCGTGACGGTAACCGCGACGCCTGATTCACAACCCTGGGATCGAAGTGATATCCCAGATATCACCGTCTATGTTGAAAGTAGTAATACAACGCTTATTAATACGATTGATGTGAATCAAGTGCAATTATTCGAACGACTCGGAGATGTTGGCCAAATGCAACCGAAGTCTATTTTGGACACCGGAGATTTTGATGGTGATGGAGTGAGCGATCGAGGCATCGTGTTTGATGGTTTGCAGCTTTATACGATTCTGCAACTTACAACACTTGGGCATAAGGATAATCCGTTGCTTTATCTCATCGGAGAAACAACGAGCGGCACTCCTTTTGCAGGAAAATTCCGTTTTGAGACGCAGGAATAATTGTTCATTCTTTTTGACAGATTGATGAGTCGGAGATAGTATTCCTTTGGGTTGTTATTGTGATCTTGTTACGACACAAGACTTTTCCCGTCACATGGAAAACAGGAGGTTAAACATGTGTCATTTTGTACAGGTACCTGTGAGTCAAAATTTTGTACTTTGGGAATTGCCGATTCAAGAACCAGATACAGAACACACGTGTTCTGGACTTGGTTTGCGGGTCACTTCTGAAGGCAAAGTCGTAGACGTCGAACACTGCTCGCGTTGTTTCCCAAACCTCACAATTGCTCCTGGCACGCAATTGTGCTTGCCGGAGAATATTCCGTCATGGAAAGAGGCAGCTCATCGGGTTGACGGTTTCAGCAGTATGGTCACCCCGACCGAGGTTCTCGGGTCTCTCTTGCAATCCCGAAGTGCTGCGTGAGATCGATCGTTTGACTCGTTTTTTTTCTCTTTCTGTGAGCAGGTTTTGCCTGCTCCGCTTCTTGAGATTGTGATGTTCGCTCTCGTAGTTTCAAGAAGCTGAGTACTTGTATCGGGACTGTCGCCGAATGTTATTTTTTGTTCAATACACGAAACAAAAGAGGAGGATGACTCTCCTTTCTCAGCACACTGTGCAGTGTCAGTGCTTCGAAAGCAAGAGTCATCCTCTTCTTTTGTTTTGCACATTGCATAAGAAAACGGTATTCGTGGACAGTCCCATATCGCGTCGTTATTTTCTTTTTGAGTAGAATGTTTTATATTTTAAGCAGTTGACTATTTTTATCTGTTGTTTTTTTATTCTCGGTGTGAAGAACAAAATATCCATACATCGTAGGTTTTGTTTCGCGAGCATGCTTGCGATCTTCCTTTTGGTATTTTTTACGCAGGGCGTATGGGCTCAGACGAAAGACGTCGTTGGACTCAACGTCCATTGGGCGCTCGGAGGTTTCAATCGCGAAGGCAAATATCAAAAGCGTCTCCGTGACGGCAAAACCCAATGGGCGCGTGAACATTTTTATCAGGAAGTGATTATGGGCGAAGGTCAGGAAGGCTGGCTTGCGCGATACGATTATGTCATGCGTCAATACAAAGGATTGAATATTCAGGTTGTCGGTATGCTTGCCTACGGTCGGCAGCACGGAGATTTCAATCAACCTGATCTTTCGGAATGGGAGGAGTTTGTGACAACGGTTGTGCGTCGATATGGAAAAGACGTTGCTGTGTGGGAAGTATGGAACGAGCCTGACTCGCCGGATTTTTTAGTACCAAATACTGCTGCGGCATATATCCCCATTTTAAATGTTGCATCGAAAGTGATTCGAAAATACGATCCACATGCGCGCATACTCAACGGCGGCTTGAGTTTTCCAAATGCAAGTTTTGCACGCACATTGTATGAGCAGGTGCCGAAGGATTTTGATGCTCTTGCGTTTCACGTGTATACGTGTCGCCAACCGAATCATAATCTTCTGCAGGCGCAGCTCGCTGAAATCGATACGGTATTGCGCACGTACGCTCCTAAGGATCGTGTTTGGGTAACGGAATTTGGGTGTTCTACGGGTTCATCTGGGATTACTCAGGAATATGCGACGGCGTATAAACAGGAAGTTTTGGACATTCTATTCGCCTATCCGTGGATGGAACGCGCGTTCATTTATACGATTCGCAATCGCGACGATGCAGGTGCGTATGAAAATAATTTTGGACTTCTGGATGTCGACATGGAGATTTTGCCTGGTTGGGTTTGGTATCAGGGCTTACTTCGAGGTCCTTATGATCAAAAGCGTGTTGATAGCCGTACACAAACTGCTCAAGCAAAAAAACTGCGCAAGGAACTCGAACATTATTTTGGTAAGGGGAATATTCCTGTGCATGGCGAACGTTGGACTCAGCTTGTGGATGCCTATGTGTACGGCGGGTATACCGTGAAAGCGATTGCACAAGGTATTCGTTTTGGCGGAAAAACTGTTCATCCGACGATTCTGTGGAAGGTGTGGAGAAAACAGGAGATTTATCAAGACTATATTAATAAAGATTGGACAGGAAAGATGTTTATTCACGCGTACGGAAAGCCGCGGATTTCTGCTGCGAAAGAGCAGGAAAAATCCGAGAAACTTTTGTCGATACTCAAAGAAGATTATCATTTTGATCAACTGCGTATAAACGCAGATAATTGGCCTTTGCTCTCGAAGGCGTATATATATGGGAACTATCCAGAAGAAGCGATTGCGCGAGTGCAGATTTCCGGCGGCAAAACTGTACATCCAGAAATTTCGTGGCACGCGTGGCGCAAACGAACTGAATATCAAGAAGGTATGAAAGTACCGCTTCCATGATGTTTTTTGATTGTATTGCCAGACTGCGAAATTCGCGATAAAGTCAGTACGATGGCGCAGATATATAAAAAAATAATTCTTCCTCTGATTTTTGCGGTAGCTTTTTTTTTATTTCCAGCAGATGCTGCTTTTGCGCAAGAAGCGAATCGCACTTGGTGCGCAGCTCGTGTGCTTTTTCAGGATAAGGTTTTGCAGCGCGTGTATGATGCTTTTATACAAGATTCCTGGCCTTCGTGGTACGCTCATTCTGGTAGAGAACTCGGTGCTTTTGTTTCAACATGCGATCAGCCTCATCGATTGGTTATTGGACTTTCAGAAGTTTCCGATCCTTTACCAAACTTTTATTATTCGGCTTTTTTGTACATGCATATATCTCCAACGGGGCATGTGCCGCGCAAGGAAGCTTCTGAGATTGTCATTCTTGGCAAGCAAACTCCAGATGTTCTTTTACAAGTTGCCAGTATGCCGCGCGTGGCAGAATATCTTACCAAAATGTATCCAACACGTGGGATTGTCGTAGCGAACGCTCCCAAACTCTCCGGCGAGCCGATTCCGGAAGGTTTTTCCGGCTTAACTTTTGATTTGTTTCAGTCCTATATTCCATCCGCACAAGATGAAGTCAAAACGTATCTCGCGTATGATTGGCAGAACGGAACATTGTGGTATCGTTTGCCGCTCGATAAAAAGTGGGAGGAATTTCCTGAAGTTGATAATGTGACTGTACAATATACGCAGGCAGCGGCTGCGATTTCTGAAGGCTGTACGGTGCGTTTTACAGAAAATGATTTTATATTCGGCAAGCTTTCGATACAATCGCAAGCGCAGTTTATTCTCACTTCCACGCTTCCTGATTGTCCGCCAGAATTTGAAGTCACTATGAATCTCGAAGAATTGGCAGCGCTTGCTCATAAGGAGACGACGACTCAACCGGTTGATAAACGCCCACTCACAGCGACATTCGAAGGAACACCAATCGAATCCCCTTTGCATCCTTTTTTTAGAGATTTTATTGTGAGTGTTCCTGTATCGCATACGATATTAACTGCTGATCTCCTGACTGTGCCGCAAGGACTTCTCACTGTAGGTCGTTTACACTCGATTCTTTTTCAGCACTTTCTCAATATCCTTGCTTTGATGTTGTTTGCGGTTGGTATTTTGTTATTCGCTCTTGTTTTGTACGCCCGACTGATTTATCCTTCTTCTCTTTTGGCTCCCACGGTGTCATCCAAAAAATCTTTACAGAAAACTGACGCGTCTGTCGATCATCATTCCGCGTCTTCTTCATCTTAAATATTTTCTATGCTCGGAGCTTTTCCCTCACAAATGATTGAAAAACTTTTTACTGCCGGTCATATTCATGGAGCTGCTTTGCAGAATATACAACCTTCTTCGCTTGATCTTACACTTAGCGAGGAACTTTATCGCGTGGAAGGCGTTTTTTTGCCACAGCGCGGAGAGCACGTACGTGATTTGATTGACATGTTTCACGCGCAGTCTGTAACTTTTGCTGAACCGCTTCAATGTCACGGAGTGTATCTGTGTCGTCTGAATGAGCGTTTAGTGCTACCCGAGAGCGTCTATGCGTATGCGAATAACAAGTCGTCTACCGGTAGGATTAATTTGCAGGTGCGTCTGCTTTGCGATGGCGTTCCGAAGTTTGATCAGATTCCCAAAAGCTACTGTGGCGAGTTGTGGATTCTTGTTGCGCCGCATTCATTTAGTATTGCTTTGCAACCAGGACAGTCGCTCAATCAGATGCGTTTTTTCAACGCGGATACGCGGCTTTCGGAAGAAGAACATCGCGCGCTCTATAGTTTTCAACCGCTTTTGTATCAATTTGATGGAAAGTCATTCCCTGCAGCCGAAGTACTGTTTGATAAAGGTGGCGGTATCACGATGACGATTGATTTTGATCAGGATATTATTGGGTATGTTGCATTTCCGAATTCCGCAAAAGTTTTGGACTATGCGCGAAGGGATTATAAACCCGAAGATTTTTTTGAGCCTATTTGTCGACTGAAAAAGAATCAGTTAGTATTGAATAGAGAGGGATTTTACATTTTTTCCACGAAGGAATACATCGCTGTGCCGCCGGAATTTTCGGTCGAGATGATTGCGTATGATCCAACCAAAGGCGAGTTCCGTACGCACTATGCTGGATTTTTTGATCCCGGCTGGGGTTTTGGAGCGCGCGGCGAACTGAAAGGTACGCCGGCGGTACTCGAAGTGTACCCGCACGATCATAACTTTATCTTCCGTGATGGACAGCCGATTTGCAAAATGGTCTACGAGCGACTTGCGACGTTTCCAGATCGTATCTACGGCGTAGGCGACCTCGGTTCACATTATCAGCATCAGCGCGGCCCGTGCCTTTCCAAACATTTTGTGCAGCACGCAAAAGTAGCTGCGAGTGTTTTGAGTCAAATATAATTTTGTTGCAGTGAGAGGGTATATTGCTGGGCGACTCTTTTTGCGAGCGGGTACGGTTCGAGCGAAATGCAATGGAGCGAGAGAGCGAACAAAAAGTGTCAGTGAGTCCACACGCTGGGTGGACGAACGGCACAGCAATATACCCTCTCACTGCAACAAAATTTTTTACCAAACTTCATGACCCACACTATGCCTGCAAAAGATTTTCCAAAAGAATGGCCGATCTATTTTAAAGACAATATTATCGTTGGAAATCTTCAGAATTCTGTTGGAATTGCCTGTCTTTGGACGCCGAAAGTCATGTTCGCACGAAAGTTAAACGCCGCAAGTTACTGCGTTTTGAGTCAGTTGTATTCGAACGACGGCATTAATCCAATTTTGCGCAATGTTTTAGCTCGGCCGCAAATTCATACGATTGTTATTTGCGGGCAGGATAAAATTGGTTCAGCCGATGCGCTGACAAAGCTTTGCGTTAGCGGTATTGATGAGAAATACAAGATAATCGGTAAACTCGAGGCAAAGGTGGATAAGGAGATTCCGCGCGAGGCCGTGGAACTTTTTCGTAGGAACGTAAAGATTGTGGATATGCGTGGCGTGCTCGATGCGGCGAAAATTCAACAAGCCGTGCGCGAACACGCAGCGCCGAACACACCGTGGGCAGCGCCGCAACTTTTTCCTGAACCAGAACTTTCAACCGAACGTTTTCCGATCGATCCTCACGGAGTCAAGATTCGTGAGAAGTATGTCGCGCAAGCGTGGCTTCGGGTGCTGTATTATATTATGCGCTTCGGCGCGGAAAAACCTACGCATCACGGCACGAATCAAAAAGAACTCCTGAATATGATGACGATTATCACTGACGAAGATCCCGAAAATATCCATTGGGCAGATTGGTTCAATTTTACACGCGAGCACTTTGAAGGGTATAAGCTACAAGTCATGAGTGCGGAATCGATTCCTAGTCTGGAGTATACGTACGGCATGCGATTGCGGAATCACGATGGCGTGAATCAGATTGAGACGCTTATTGCAAAAATTCGAGAGGAATATTTTTCCCGACGCGCTGTTGCTTTTACGTGGAATGTCGCTCAGGATAACGTGAGTCAGCATCCGCCGTGCCTTGATCTCGTACAGGTGATTGTGCAGGACGATACGCTTCACATGACGTGTTACTTTCGTTCGAATGACATGTTCCGCGCATGGCCGGAAAATGCGTTGGCCTTGCGCACGATGCACAAGGAGATTGCCGACGGAGTGGAATTGCCGATGGGCGAAATGTGTATTATTTCTCACAGCGCTCATGTGTACGAAGAAAACTATAATGAAGTGAAGGAGCTTTTGAAAAATTATTATGCGAAAGAGGTTGTTTTTTGCCGTTTTGATCCGCGTGGCAATTTTACGATTCACGTGAATCGCGAAAAGCGTCAGTTAGAAATGATCATGATGACGCCGAAAGGTGAGAAGATTGTCAAATACGAAGCACCCGATGCGTTCCGTATGATGCAAAAATTGGTCGCTGATGAAGCAGTTAGCGAGATTGGGCACGCGTTAGATTTGGGTGAGGAGCTCATGGAAGCAGAAATTTGTTTGCGTACAGGCCTTGAATATCGGCAGGATATCACAGGACGTACGCAATTTTTAAAGGAACTTGATCAGCTTTTGGCAGCACGCAGGCAAGAGGAACGAATCTTCGCGCGTTCAAGATGATGTTTCCTACCTTTCTATGAACCTCACGTTGTTTTGACAATTTTTATTATCCGTGATACCCCTTTCTTACTACGTTCTACGTTCCAATAGGAAAAAAAGGAGAGAAAAATGGAGCAGCAGAAGTTAAGTAGATACTTTGTTGTTTGTTTCGGTGAATGGATCAGTAAGATTTTTTCGCCTCATCGAATCGATAACCTTTCTGTGGATTTTGTTGCGGTCGTTGAGGGAGAACAAATGATTCACTGTACATTCACACCCGCGTCGCTGTTCGATCCACCTCAAACTTTAAAATTTCTAGCGCAGACGCTGGACGGGATCGTAAAACAATCTCAGGCTGTTGCTGGAAGAGTCCAGGCATACATCAAAACGCGACTTATCCAAGCCGAAGTCAAGGGACAGCCGATCATTGATGTTCATCATACGAAAACATTCCGCACTGCTGCGGGTTTTGTGGCGGGCTTGGAAGTGTCTATTACCTTTACTCCGCTCGTGCCACTTCGTCCCTTGAAGGAGAGTACGCACAACATCATCCATACATTTTCGGATTTTTTTTCGGAGTATCATTTGATTCGAGAGGGTTGTCGCGTGGAGGAGGGACTGTTCGTTGGATTGGCGGCTCAGATGATTGCAGAGACTCTCGCGCGGATGCTTTTTGAAGCTGCGATGGCGAATCCGCCGGTTTTACCGGACAAGCGTGCTGAGCGATACGATTCCCTTCAAGCCCAAATCAAGGCGCATGAAGCAAAGCTCCAGGAATTACGGCAGCAGATGAAAGCGCTTGGTTCGCCCGAAGGGTGTGCCGGTGAAGATGATGGACAGTACTGCAGTCAGAGTTTCTGGTTGGAGGCTGATGGGAAAATACCGGACGGCTGGACAGTGGACTTCTGTGGAGATGGATGCTGTACGAAATTTTACTGCCCGGAGCATGCGCGATGATCGGGAATTCGTGAAAGGAGGTGATTGCATGGGGCAAAATTTACGACCAACTGCTTTACAATTGGAAGAGTTGGAGAAGTTGGGTCTTCCAGTTTCAGGGAATCCGTGGATTACGTTCGACGCCTGCCGTGAACTCCTTTTGTTCATTATTCATGGAAATTATACTGTGGGCAAGATCAGAGATGAACGAGCGACTATCGCGGTATCTTATTGGAAGCAGTGGGTTGGTAAGAGAGTCGAATCGCAAGCGAGCTTCGCTCCTGGCCATGGAGAGGTTCTCTATCTGAAGCCTCATAAGGTTGAGGATGTAGGGGCGTTACGCAGAGATTCACACGGACGCTTCGATCATCTCTTTCCGTTTCAGGCGAGTGTTCGTTTCGATGATGGACGAAAGAAAATACTTGCATTGTCGCATCTTCGCCTACTCAAGAAAACAGAAAGCGATGTTTCGGAGGTCTCATGAGGTCGTTTTAGAAGTTTGCTCCTTAGAGTTTTTTGGAGAAAAGGGCACGTTGTTTCTGCACTGGTATTTTCAATGTGCCCTTTTGTGTTTTGTCACAAAAAATTTCTCCGTGTTCAAAATTAATCGTTATTTGATCGCCAGAAGCGAGGCATTGCGTCGCATTATTCGTTCCGACAATACAAGGAATATGGAATTCACGCGCGATGATCGCAGGATGACTCGTCACTCCACCTCGGTCCATGAGCATGATCAGATAATATTTGCTTTTAGTCTGGTTTTTTCTTATGATGAAACACATATGTCCGAGATTCACAAACTTATCATTATCGGCTCCGGTCCTGCTGGAATTACTGCGGCGTTGTATGCGGCACGAGCAGACCTCGCGCCGATTGTTTTGCTTGGCAAAGAACCTGGTGGACAACTTATGACGACAACTGATGTGGAAAATTATCCTGGTTTTCCCGAGGGCATACAAGGCCCGGAGCTTATGCAGAAGTTTATGGATCAAGCAAAGCGTTTTGGCGCGAAACTTGTCAGTGAATCCGTTGTACGCGTCGATTTTTCTAGTCCGCCGCACAAGGTTTATGTGAGCGCGAGCGTTGGTGAAAAAGAATATAGAGGTGAAGCGGTGATCGTTGCGACCGGTGCTTCTGCTATGTGGCTTGGTTTGGAATCTGAAGCACGATTACGCGGACGCGGCGTTTCGAGTTGCGCTACATGCGATGGAGCTTTTTTTCGCAATAAGTCCGTAGTTGTCGTCGGCGGTGGAGATACCGCTCTGGAAGAAGCGCTTTTTTTGACGAAGTTTTCAACGAAAGTCACAGTTGTGCACCGACGCGATGCATTGCGCGCAAGCAAAATTATGCAGGATCGTGCTTTCGGAAATTCAAAGATAGCTTTCATTTGGAATGTTGAAGTCATCGAGGTATTAGGTTCACAGAAAGTAGAAAGTGTGAAATTGCGTGATACAAAAACAGGCGCAGAGTCGATTTTCCCCTGTGAAGGACTTTTTATTGCCATCGGTCATAAACCGAATACAGACGTTTTTAAGAACGTGCTCCAACTCGATAAAAAGGGTTACATTGTTCCCGAAGATGAAACCGCGAGCGGCATCGAAGGTATTTTTATTGCCGGTGACGTAGGTGATATTCGATATCGACAGGCAGTAACAGCCGCGGGTTCCGGATGTAAAGCTGCGATGGATGCCGAACGTTGGCTCGAAGAACGCACATCTCACAGCGTGTAGTGTTTTTTATGCAGCAATTCATTTCGTGATATGATAACCATGTGATAGTTTTCTATTAAATTTTCTATGGATAAGCGCTCTCAGAAGATTTCCAAAAATTTTACGTCGAAGGATTACGTTGGCATTATCATCGCTCTTTTGATTGTAGTTCTCGCACTGCTCGGTCGTTGGTATTTTCAAAAAGAAGGTCGTGTGACGCAAGACAAAACAACTTCCGGTGCTGCTTCTGAGAATAGTTCGAATTCAGTAAACGATGCTGATACGCCGGCGTCTCGTTTGTTCTTTTTACGGCCTACGCAAGTCTCTTTCGATGAGCAGTTGGATATACGTGTGATTTTAAGTGAACTCGTCTTTATACCTTGTCCGACATCGGAGCTCGGGTGTCGTTTTCAGGAATTTCGAGCAGGTATTATTGTGTCTGTTGTATCGGAACCACAAAATACAACTCGGCTTTTATTTAACAACTTCCCTTCCGAACAATTCGCTTTTGGAAAACGTTTCCGCCTACTTGACGCTGCTCAGGATTTTGTTCGTTTGCTCGTCGTGGAATCTACCAGTACGGAATCTGCAACAATCGATACCGGTACATCTCAAAATTTTGTGATCACCGTTGATGACGCCGAAGTCGTCGATTCTCCGCAGAAGTAGTGATATACTGCGACGCCGACTGGAAATTAACACCACATTTCATGGACCAGTATAATCGGGGCGCAAAAAGGATGTTGTGCGACCTATCTGAATTCCACAACTTTTCCGTATGCTCTCCTTGGATTCAGTGCGGTTTCATAGTGTGATATCCATAGTTATAAGTCACGGTGGATAGGCGTTTCGAAAAAATAGACATGCACTCCTTGACGTAGACGTACAAAAAAATCTACATACTTGTTGATGACGATGAGACACATTATGGTGAAACCAGATAAAATGTTTCGTTGACACCATGAAATTGATCAGTCAATGTGATATCCGGTCGATAGTGCGGTTCGCTGACATAACTTGTTTCAAATGGGCTCCCCGTTAAAATGACTTTTGGATTCTGCTGCAGGAAGCTGTGAATGTCAATCACTGTATTCCACTTGGAGAATTGTTTAGTGAAGATTTCATATACAAAATAATTTGGATACAGTTGGGTTAACTCCCAATTATATGATTGTGACACACTATTATTGCCAAAATTTAAAGCAAATTCAAGTGATGATGATCGAAAATAATGAAAAACGGTATAATCAGCATAGCGTTCTTGTAATTCTTGTTGAAGAGAGAGTACTTCTTGCTTGGTATTCTTTTCTACCGTATTTAATTTTTTCACTTCTGAAAAGGTAAGTGCCATCGATTGACCAGCGAACACAAAAAAAAGAATAGTCAGACATATTGTTGCAACCGTTTTTGGTTCATGAAAATGACGCAATTGGAGAAGAGCACAACAAATCATCATAGCTGTAAGTGGTACGAACGGCAAATAATAATATTGGATCATATGCTTGGCAATAAAACCAAAGGCGAGAATTTGGGTGATCGCTGCAGCTGCACCCACACGAAATGTCATTGTTTGGAGATACTGTCGCCGTTGTGGCAAAACAATGATGCTCACGATACTGACGAGTAAAAAAAGAATGATGACTTCGAAAATATGGGGAAAACCATCAAGTAATATTTTGAGATTACTCCAATAGACCGACCAATCTAGAATTTGTGCAGTTCCGGCACCATGAATACCACTGTGTTGAAAAATCTTTATTACCCAATCGAATAACTCTGCATAGCGCTGTCGAATAGGTAAGGTAAAAAAAAAGAAAAAACTAACGGCGCTTATCAAATAGAGTAATTTTAAACGGATTGTACGGATGATAATGAGAGGAAGGACAATCGTTGGCAAAAAATTCATTTTGGTGGCAATACCTAAACCAATAATCATTGCAGCTATGAGCGCATACACTATGCCATGGCGCCAAGTTTGTTGCTTTGATTTGAGCATCATCACTAGCCACAGCATGAGCAATAATACTACTGTTAACAACATAGCTTCGGGTGCTACTTTCACTAAGCTATTCATTGGTATATAGCTAGAAAAAAATGGCGCGGTTTGTAGCAGCCATCCCAACCAAACGTTTTTTAATTTGTAATAAGCCGTAAAGCCGATCGTACTTAATAGTAATGCATTGATGATGAGGAATACATAGCTCACTGTTTGTAAATATAATTCCGGATTTGTAAGCACGTCGGTTTCAAGTGTTGGCCAATCATAAACAAAATTGTTGCGTAGAAAGTGAACACACCGCATCACAATGGCAATAAAAATTTGTACCGGCGTACCAGGATGATCAATATGGCCAATGGGTAAATCTTCAATCACATTGAGTGCATTCATGAGATACGCATAATCTGGATCATAATTTGAACCTGACCAATATGGACCGCGCGAATTTTTAAGATACATCCCCAAGACAACAAAGAGTCCGGGAATGACGATAAAGCCTATCCAACGAGCTACAATTTTCCATTTGAAATGACGTGTGCCAATGATATTCATAGTCTGTGTTATCGAGGATAAAGTTCTTGTAACTCAACTGTATATGAGCCGTACGCAAAGTTATTACCGGCCTGCAAAGCCGAGTACTGGCCGGCACTTGTTTCATGAGTCGCAAGAAATTCCTTTTGCGTTTGTCGTTCAATGTCAATAGCTTGCGAGGTTTGACGAGAGCCTGAGATAATCGACTGTACAAATATAAAAATAAACAAAACTGCCAGGTAAACTCCGCTGGCATTTCGATGTTGAGATTTATTGCGCAATTGCATGAGAATACAACAAACTATAATGCCAGTCAGTGGAATAAATGGTATAAAATAATGATAACGCATATGTTTTGCAATCATCACCAGACTCAATAATTGACTAACGATGGCAGCTGCACCCACACGAAATGTCATTGTTTGGAGATACTGCCGCCGTTGTGGCAAAACAATGATGCTCACGATACTGACGAGTAAAAAAAGAATGATGACTTCGAAAATACGGGGAAAACCATCGATTAATCCTTGCAAGTTGTTCCAATAGAGAGGCCAATCAATCACACCAACTGTACCGCTCCCGTGAATACCTGTATGTTGAAAAATACTTCCAAACCAATGAAATAATTTATTGTATTGTGATCGAATCGGCCATGTCCACAAGAAAAAAAATCCAATCGTACTAGCGAAATACAATAATTTTAAGCGGATGGTTTGAATAATGAATAACGGCACAATAAGCATTGGCAAAAAATTGACTTTGGTTGCAATACCCAAACCAACGATACTAGCAGCCACCAAACTAGAGTCGATCGCTTGGCGCCGATTGAATTTGGTTTTCCCGAGCATTACGACTAACCAACAAATCAATAGCAAGACAATGGTCAATAATAATCCTTCCGGCGCCACTTTCGTGAAACTGTACATTGGTATGAATGAGCTCAGGAATGGCGTCGACTGCAAAATAATGGCAAAATAATAGTTTTTCAGTATCCCATATGTTATTATTCCAACGGTCAATAATAATACTGAATTGATGATCAGTAATGTATAACTGATGGCCTGTAAATACAATTCTGGATGTATTAGAACATCTGTTTCGAGCGTTTGTAAATCATATTGGGCACCATTGCGTATAAGATGAGACGTTTTAATCACGAGTGCACTGAATAATTGTACCGGCGTACCAGGATGATCAATATGGCCAATGGGTAAATCTTCAATCACATTGAGTGCATTCATGAGATACGCATAATCTGGATCATA